>Ga0233439_10002175_pt1 | contig 22616 bp, 30 predicted proteins | sample SI_123_September_6_FD_182713 | JGI IMG/M metagenome (GOLD analysis project Ga0233439, IMG submission 182713) | Seawater microbial communities from Saanich Inlet, British Columbia, Canada - SI_123_September2016_100_MG | ecosystem: Environmental > Aquatic > Marine > Inlet | place: Canada: British... | reverse complement strand
AGGAGTAATAATAGAAGTTAATGGTGACCCTGGATTTGGACCTCATAGAGTAGCACATAAAAGCTCACTAGAAATACATAAAAAATTTGTAGAAGCATTATTTGAATAATTTAATATATAAACTACCTAATTAAGACACAGTTATTCAATTAAAATTGATTTGAAAAATAAATAAATACGTGTTTTTATAAAACCAACATGTATGAAGTAACTCCAAGTGAAAGAAAATGTCGAAAGATGTTAAAACAAATTAGTAATCTAAAAAAAAAGGGGGATTTGACAAATGAAGAAATATTAAAAGTAGAAAAATATCGATATTATTGGGATATATATAATAATAATTATACAAAAGCGTTGCCATATGAACTACAAAATATCATTTTATCATTTGTTGATCCAAACACAAGAATGAAGATTCTCAAGGCAATCTATTATAAAAAAATTAAATTTATAATAGATAATGATATTACAACAAATACACCAAGATCACAATTATACGGAATTTTAAAACATATAATGACTTTTCAAAAATGTGGGATTTTCAAATATGGTACATTTCATGTAGTTGAATATATTGGAGCATCATCATTTAATGAATTTTGTAGTGAGTATAAAAGGTACCCTTATTATGTGATTGGATATTTTAAATCTGTGTTGCCTTATATTTTAAAAAATTATACAACCATGTATAAAACAATTGAAAATAAAAAGAAACTATCTACACTTGAAATACATATGAAGAAACTATATTTACATATTTTGAGACTTACATAAAAAATAATTAATTAATTTATTTTAAAATAAAACATTTCTAACTAGTAATAATTGTATCGTCATTAACACAATATCTTCCGATTTTGTTATGTGTTTCAGAGCAATATATATTATTTTTATCATCTTTTAGGTATTTATCTCCTTTATAATACCATTCATCTACATTAATTTCTTCAGAATCAGAAATTTCGTCTTCAATAAGTTCCATACTAGCTGTAGGTGTATTACTAGGAGTAATTGATGCTGCAATAAGTTCTTCAGTTGATGGTTTAATAGATTGTGTTATTTCTTCATCATCCGTATCAGTAACAATAGTGATTTTATTTTCCTTTTTAGGTCTTCCTCTCTTTTTCTTAGGCTTTTCTTCCTTTACTTCATCAACAATTTTTTTAGGTCTTCCTCTCTTTTTCTTTTCGGTGTTGTCGTTGTCATTATTATTACCAATAATTTCCCGATGAAGAATATCATCAGAAGTAGTAAAAACATCCACTTTTTCATTATATTTTTCATTATGAATATTGAAACTGTCGTTTGTAATATAGGCAAAGGCTTCTTGTACATCAAAGTTATATTTATTACCGAGAGTGCAACAAATATTTTTGGTATGTCTGTTAATTGCATCTTGTATTTCTTGATTAATCAAAGAATTCATTTTTAATTTAAATATAATTAATTTATTCTATTGAAATCAATTTTTTTTTGATAAGTCCAAAATATGGAGAAAAAAGTTAATTAATTAATTTACATAAAATCTGTCTATCTAAAAGCTTTATTTTAATTTTAATTCATATCTTCAGCAATTTCCATTTCAATTGATTCGTGATGACGAAATGATTGTTCTAGGGGGTCGTCATTATGAAAGTCATTATCACTATAATATTCGTCATCCATATCAACCTCCGAAGCTACATTCACAGGTGAATGAGAACGGTTTTCGAGTGAAGATGATACTGACGTCATAAATGGTTGGTTAAAAGCGGAGTTTGAAGGTGCAGGTACCCCCAACGGAATATTTGGTCTAGGTGCGGATGCCCCCAAACGAATATTTGGTCTAGGTGCGGATGCCCCCAAACGAATATTTGGTCTAGGTTCATGTTCAAGTGAGTAAGGGTTAGTAGGAGCGATACCTGTTTGAGTTCTTTCTAGTATAGGTGGATGTATAGGTGGCTGTTTATGCTGAGGATAGATATCTTCACAAACAATACTATCTGTCAAATATTTAATATAATGTGCTTTTTTTTGATTAGAAATTGTATTAAACCAGCTAAGTACATCGTCTTCAAAATATTGTGGAAACATTCCGTAATCGGATGGTCTTTCACGACGAAGGGTACTGGGTTCATTACTATTGTGATTGTTGTCATTAAATTCAAATATATTTAATGATGGTTCATGTCTTCTAAGTTGAGGTTTTGGAATATGAAGCTCATCTAGCGTCATACGTCTATCTCCGAAACAGGCGTCAGTTCTGGTAAGCTCTGGTTTTGTATAAACTTGTTGTTCGTTCTCCATATTTATTTTAAATATAAATATGAAGATATTTTTAATTCAATTTTTTTTAAATAAATATTAAACGTCCATTAATAATTTACTTTTAAATGTTCGTTTTTTAGTTCTTTTCCCACCTTTCTTTTTTGTTTTTTTAATTTTTTTAATATTATCATATGTACCACCCTTTAATTTACCTGAATCTTTACCAAATGAAAGGGTTGGTTGATTTTGTATATATTTATTAATATCAGGTAAAATTTTATCAATTTCAGATGTATTTTTTATATTATCTATTTCGTTTAATATATCGTTGTATTTTTTTATTTTATCTTTATACCGTTCTTTATTGTTACCTTTGCTTAGTTGGGAAATTTTCCCTTGTATTTGTATTCTTAATTGTTCAGGAGTACCTTTAAATCCTTTGGGTGATTTTTTGAAAGGTTCTTTCATTTTTAAATCTCTTTTATTTTTTTCATTTTTTTCATTTTTTTCATTTTTTTCATTTTTTTCATTTTTTTCATCTTTTTCATCTTTTTCATCTTTTTCATCATCAAATGGATTAAAATCACCTTTAGTACTAGGTTCTTCATTAGAAGAATTTAAATCAAATGGGTCACTAACAATATCATTTTCTTTTTGTTTTTCTTCTTTTTCTTTAATTTCTTCTGGTGTTTCAGTTATAATTGATAATGGAGTAGTTTTTGCAATTTCTTCAGGTTTTTTAATTTTTTCTTCGGTTTTTGTTGGATTTTTTAGTTCAATCAAAGCTTTTTTAATAAAGTCTTTATCTTCGTCAGTAATATTATTTTCATCTAATTTTTCACTAGCACTTTTAAATAAATTATTTCTGATGATTTTATTATATTCATAAAATCCCTCAACAGTTCCCATTTTAAATAATTCTTCCATATCAGGATCTTCTTCAACTCCTTCTTTTTTTGTAAATTTATTGTCTTTATCAAAGTAATTTTCAATTTTTGTAATAGTTTTATCAACTATTTCAATTTCTTCAAGAATAAGAAATTTTAAAGACAAAACTCTAATTTTTGGATTTTTATCTGTATCGGAGCAACAAATATTATTTATTTTCTTTCTTTCTTCTTCAATTTTTTCTTTGAAATCTTGTGGTTGTTCCTCGTAATTTTCACTAAAATTAAAAATATTCATAGGCGTTAATATATCAATATTGTTGAAGTAGTCTTTTTCATATTTACTAATAATAATTTTTGCAATTTTCATTTGATTTGTAAATTTATCTCCACCGTTCATATATATAAATAATATTAATTAATTAATAATATTATTTATTGTTACTATATTTTTCGTTTACTGATTTTATATTTTTCGTTGCACATTTCAATTATTTTTTTATGATTTTCATCAGGTCTATAACAATACTTCCACCCCAGGTCAGAAGGATCTCTAAAAATATATCTATTTTCTCTTTCGTGACGTGAACTTTTTTCAAAATCAATTAATGTTAATTTACCATTTTTGTCTATACAAACATTTTTTGGTTTCAAATCATTATGATAATACCATAGTCTATAATGTAAAGTCCATATTATGTTACACAAAACTTCTTCATAATTAATTAAATTAAAATCTGGATTTTGTTTAATATAATATGGAAGAGATGGGCCTGCATAATCCATAGCAAGTATTTTATTAAATTTATCAAAATATCTAAGTGTAGGAGTATTTTCACAATCATTTAAAGCAAGTAATACTTTTAATTCATTAGAAAAATATTCTTGACGTGTGGAAATTTTGATAACTAACTCTTCATCATCAATAATAGCGAATTTTATTTTAGAATAAGACGAATAACAGTTTTCAGGATTTTCTTGTGTGATTTTTAAGTTTGATAAGTTTTTTTCCATATATATATAAATAATATTAATTAATTAATAATATTATTTATTTAAGATTTAAAATCTAGTAAGCAAAACCGATTGCTTAATTGGAGTAGGCAAGACCACCCATACCACTCATGACACGGAGGACGTTGTAGTTAGTGGCATAGACACGAACCTTGGCGGTGTTGGTACCGCTGACGGTAGCGTTAGAAAGGACAAGTTGAAGAGTAGCGTTGTCAATTCTGGAGAAGTTGCAGCTACCGGATGGTTGGTGCTCCTCGGGGCGAAGGGCGAAGGAGTAAACGTTGATACCGGTATCAGGGGCACGTGTGTGGGCCTGGAAAGGTTGTACTTGGTCGAAGTAAGTACCCTCACGCTCAGAGAAACGGTCTTGGCCGTTAAGTTGAAGCTTGGCAACAACTACAGGGTTAAGACCCCAGCAGTGCATGTCAAGGGAGCTCTCGGCAAGGACGAAAGAACCAGCATCGGAGACACCAGAGACCATACCAGCACCGGCGGCGGCACCAAATTCACCGTAACCAGCAACGTCATTTTCGGTGTTGGCGTAGGGGGTGTTGCTGGCTCCTGTGATATCATGAGCTCCAGGGTCTTGGAAAAGACCAGAAGCGTTGATGAAACCAGTAGCACCAGAGATGGCAGTATCACCTCCGAATGCATGAAGAGCATTAGGAAGGGCATCGATGGCATCTGTGTAGTTGAAAGGTTGGGCACCAAGAGCTCTGTAAAGAAGATTACCTCCTTGAAGAGAAGCACAGTAATCAACGTTGGCATCAGGTTGGACAACCCAGATAAGCTCCTTACAGGGGTGGTTGAAGTTAAGACGGATCTTGTTGGAGGAAGAACCGACAGATTCATCACCTGTGAATTGGAGTTGCTCGATGAGGTACTCATGAGGGTTTTGGGCCATTCTGCGGCGCTCATCAGTATCAAGGAAAATGTAGTCAACATAAAGAGAAGCAGCTACAAGGGATTGGTTGTAAGCAGATGTGGATTGAGCACTACCGGTTGTCTTAGAAATCATATCAACAGCCCACAAGCATTCGTCGATGGGGCGAATGTCAAGGTTGATCTTGACCTCGTGGTATTGAAGGGCAATAAGAGGAAGGGCAAGACCAGGGTTGCGGCAGTACCAGAATTGGAATGGTACGTAAAGAGTTGTCTCGGGAAGAGCTTTGCGAGGAGCACATACTTGTGCGGGGGCATCAGAACCTCCACATGGACCGTCGACGTCAGCGAAGTCAGGGTCGGTGATGTAGGTAAGTTGAGTGGTATTACCAATCATCTTGTAGTATCCGCGTTGTTGCTCAGAAGTCATGGTAAGTTGGTTCCAGATGTGCATCCAGTCACCGTATTGACGGTCAATACGTTGGCCACCAATTTCAACCTCAACTTGAGCGATAAGTTGCTCACCAGGGAAATCTAACCAACGAGCAAATTTAGCTTCGCTTTGGCCAATCTCAGGAAGAGTGACCTGAAGATAAGTGCGGTAAGCGAGATCACCATTTCTAGTGATAGTACATGTTACACGACGACCGAAATCAGCTTGGCCGTTAAAGGTTTGCTCGATGGATTCCATCGAGAAGTTTGTGTATCTACGATAAGTAACTTTCCAGAAGGTAATCTGAGGATTACCAGTAAGATATACGTCTTGTGCGCCATAGGCTACGAGTTGCATGAGACCACCACCCATATTATAATATAGCTAAAGATAAAAAAATTTGTAGAAATAGTTTAATTAATTTAATTAAATTATTACTTGGTAAGAAATTTTTGAATATTTGTATTTGATTTTATGAATGTTTTAAGGTAAGCGTCTTCAAATACTTCTTTTTGGTCTCCGTGTTTTTTTTTAAATATATAATTATCATTAGTTTTTGTAATTGTCCATCCACTATCTAATGCATTATAAATAAAGACTATTTTAGCAAGTTTTTCTTCGTCAATTATATTATCCATATATTTTTTATAGAAAAGTATTGTAAATTTTTAATGCAAAAATAAATATAAAAGTAACAGATATACTATAATATGCCTAATTTCAAACCTAAAACAACAAAAAAGATTCAAGTTGATTTTAGAAGTTCGATTACATTAGATGGTAAACATAATGATATATTAAATGAAATACATAAAGAAGAGAATGAAGAATATCCTGTTTTGTTAAATAAAGTAAATTATTTAAAAGAATTATTGAATTCCAAAAATTATAATTCAATAGATGAGAAATTAGAAATATCAGATAAAATTAAAGAAATAAAATTAAAACTTAAAAATATAAAAAATAAAAAGAAGGAATATCTATTAGAAAATGCTAAAGATGTATTTAAATATTTTGAAAATAAGAAAAATATAGGTAAGAGTGATAATAAAAGTAAGAAATTAAATAGTTTTTTTAAGATTGATTCTAGTAACAATTCAGAAACAGATGATACAACAAAAAATATAGTGAACTCATATTTAAGTCGTATGAATTCAGAATTAATAGATGTAAATAATTTTGTAGTACAAACAAGTATATGTGAAAAATGCAATAAAGGTGAATTAGTACCTATGGAGGAAGAAGGAATTTTAATATGTAATAAATGCGCAACGAATAAACCATATTTAATAGAAAATGAAAAGCCGTCATATAAGGAACCTCCAAAAGAAGTGTGTTTTTATGCGTATAAAAGAATAAATCATTTTAGAGAAATATTAGCTCAATTTCAAGCAAAAGAAACAACCCAAATACCAGAAACAGTAATTGAAGATATAAAAAATCAAATTAAAAAGGAAAGAATTACAACATCATGTATATCAAATGCAAAAGCAAAAGAAATACTAAAAAAATTGGGTTATAATAAATATTATGAACATATCCCATTTATTAAAGATATAATAGGAATAAAACCTCCAGTAATGACGCCCGAGTTAGAAGATACTTTATGTAATTTATTTATGGATATTCAATCGCCTTATGCTAAGTATTGTCCTGATGATAGAGTTAATTTTTTAAACTACTATTACACAGTTTATAAATTATGTGAATTACTTGGACAAGATCAATTTCTTCCATTTTTTCCGATGTTAAAAGATAGAGAAAAGAGAATAGAACAAGATAATATTTGGAAAAAGATATGTAATGAATTAGATTGGGCATTTATACCTACAATTTAGTTACCAGTCAATTTCGTTATTTTGATAATGATAATCATATGAACAACTAGTATCTTCATTATAATCGCTATGTGGTGTATTTTCACCATAAAATATTTTTGTAAATTGTGGATTATCCATAATACAGCATTTAAAATCTTGAGGGGTATACCTATCTGTATAATCATGGTAATAACAATACTTACATTCATGTCTCCTCCTAAGGTTACAATAACAATTAGGCATTATGTAATTTTCATAAACAAAATCATTATACAAATCTCTTTTATAGAAAAGATAGGAATAGTATTCTTTTATTGCTTCATAAGCAATATCATTTCTCAAGTATGATGAAATAATATATACTAATTCATTCGGTAATTTGCGAGGAATTACTTCCTGAACTATTAATAGTGGGGATGACATGTTTTAAATAATAATATATATATAAAAATAAATCAATTTTATATATATAAAAATAAATCAATTTTATATATATATATATGATACCACATAAATATATAGGAGAAATACTAATATCTTCCTACGCAGTTGTATTAGGTGGAATAATACTATTTTCATCTAAATACACAAAATATGATGAAGAAATAGTAAAAGAAATATTAAATAATTGGTTTTGAATCTTCAATTTACTTTGGGTTAGGAGTAGGTACATATGTTGGTATATTTAATTTAGCTTGACATGTTTCGGATTGTTTTATAAAATTGAATTTTAAAAGTTGATGAATACTTTCATGATGTTCATCTAAGATCTTTTTATATTGAGAAAAATCATTATTTATATTATGAAGCTTACTTTCATGACTTTCTAATCTTAAGCTATGAAACATAGTTGAAAGGCAAATAGTTAATAAAATAATAATAATAGATCTAATTGTAAATTTATGTTTATCATGCTTATCATCTAACCAATTAATATCATATAAATCTTCTTTACATCTATTAAATGTATCTGTAATGAACTTTGTGTTGTTTTCCCAATTATCCTCAAGATTTACATTTATTACTTCATTTCTTACTTCATTTCTTACTTCATTTCTTACTTCTTCATTAGAATTATCAGAATTATCCGAATTATCAGAGTTATCAGAATTATCAGAATTATCAGAGTTGTTCACTTCGTTATTTGATAAATCCATAACTAAATATATAATCTGTTTTTAAATGAATTTTAATAATTAGTTAAACTTATTAATTAATTAAATATTAATAAGTTATGTTGAAAATAATACTTATTGGTATATTAATAATATTAATTTTAAGATTAATTTATTTATACTTTGATGATACATATATTTTAAAACTTATAAATAAGGATGATTTATATAGAACGATTTATAATGATAAAAAGGTAGTATTTAATTATATAAATGGACTCGATGATGATGATTATTATAAATATTTATCAAACTGTGAAAGTGAAATATTGGATATAGATAATTATCTTAGAAAAACAGAATTAAAAATACATGAAAGGGTTAGGTTATCAGATAAAATTTTAAAAAATAATTTAAATAAGTTAGACTATATTTTCCAACGATTAGGATATATAGATACTTTTTTATTTAAGATACCAATATTGGAAGAATTAAATGATAGAATTACATTTTATTATAAATACATGAATGATAATAAATATATTGAAGTTAATAAAATACCAATTTATCAAGTATCAAAACACCATCATGCAGTAGAATATGTATATAAAACATTTAAAACATTACCTGGTACAATAGTACATGTTGATACACATGCTGATATGAACCCAATTAAAAATAATAAGAATTTTTTTAAAGAATATATTGAAAGACAACCAGAAAATGATAAAAATATAATTAATAACTATCATGATTTAATAACTGATATTGGAGGAGTTCTTGTTCCTATGTTATTGCCATACGAAAAAAATAATGGTATTTTCTGGATAACTCCTGATTGGGTAACTGAACCATATAATAGTTCAAATGTAAAGATTGCTTTAAATGAAGATGATTCATATTTTTATGGGGGGACTTGTCCAAAATATACAGTAAAAGTAGATAAGGAGATGACAGATGGTGTTGATTTAGATGTACAATTTACAACTTCTAATATTAAATATGCTAAAAATAAAATAGATAATATATCTAATAATTATATTTTGAATATTGACTTAGATTATTTTGTTTGTTTTGGGGGTCCATCATATGGTAATGTAGGTAATGATGCTATATCTCATTATAGAACTATACTTGATTTAGGTTATGCATTAAAAGACGAAAATGAATCAGAAAAGAAGGAAACAGAATTATATAATGAAATGGATTATATTTTAAAAAGGATAGATAATTTTTTAATTTTTATTAAAGAATTAAAGTTAAAGAACAAGTTACCATCGATGATAATAATATGTGATAGTACGCGTATGAATTTTAGTAATTATAAAAATAATGATAAAAAAGATTGTGAAATTGTACATGAATTTATGCCCAAATATTTATGTTTTTGGGTTCATAATATAGTATTGCTTAATTTAAAAAAGGTATTAGATTAATATATAATGTAATAAAATTAAATATTAATTAAAGATTTAGTGTTTGCGAGTGCGTTTGCGAGTGCGTCTGCGAGATTTCTTAGATTTTATCGTTTTTCTTTTTCCGCCAAGTTTTTTACGAGGAAATTCATATAAGTTACCGATTACTTTTCTGACATCTTCATCGTTAAATGAACTAAGTCTTATGATAGTCTCATCTCTGTCTTTTTGATCTTCTGACACACCTCCTCTCTGTCTTTTCTTGGTTTTTCTAAACTTATTGGATTTTTTATTTTTCTTATTATTTTTTCGTGTTGTCATTAATATATTATTAGATTATAACATATATATTAATAATTTAATGCTTGCGGGCCTTGCGGGTTTTGCAGGATCTGCGGGAAGCCTTGGCGTGGACAGAAGAACGAGCCTTGCTTGCAACGCTCACGGCCTTGCGTGCACGACGATCAGCAACACGGGCCTTCTTTACCAAAGCCATAGCCTTGCGGGTGGCTCTCTTAGCACGGGAAGCACGAGCACGCATGGTTTTCTTGCTTACTTTAGATTTGGATTGGTGGACTTTACGGGTTCTTGCCATTATAAAATACGCGGAGAAAAAAAAATTAAGTTAGATATTTTTTATTAATCCTACAATTTGTCCTAAATTTAAGTAAATCCATTTCTCTACCATTTGTAGGGAAATTATCAAACCCATAAATATCCTGTAATAATAACCATTCAAATAACCCACCGATGTAAATATGAATATTTGAAAATCCAAATTGAATTAATTTTTTACATTTATCATATGTAGTTTCGTCTAAAGTGTTCTCCCCGTAGATTATTATGTATGCGTTTGAATCTACATTATTAATTAATTCATTTATAATTCTTTCTTCGTCGTTATAATTTATAGTATTTTTAATTAAACACGATTGTTTATTTAGGGGTAAAGTATTTATAATTAAATATCCATTTTTTATTGCGTATTGAACATCTTCGTATCCTATTTTACTTATAGATATTTCATTTCCCATATAGTTTATTATCTTTTATATTTAAATAATTATTTTCGAAAGAATTTATATGAGAGGTGGAAATGATGATTCCGAGGATGAATTACAAAACATATTTAATAATCCAAAAGCATTAAGAAAGGAAGTGCAACGAAGACATACTTCACCTACAGAAACAGATGAAGAGAAAAATAAAAGAGAGGGAGAAGAACAAGAAAGAAAAAGAAAATTGTTTAGTATGCCAAATGGACAAATAAGACTTAGAGAGGATTATGCTATGGATATTGCGGATGAAATGGATGATCATGAAGAAAAAATAAAAGAAGCAGCAAAAGAAGGAAAAAGATTATCTCCTTTGATACCTATACCAGAACCGAATAGTCAAAAATCTAACTGGGGTGGTATGAAACGAAAATCAAAAAGAAAAAGAAGCATGAAAAAAAATAAAAAGAGTAAGAAACAAAAGGGAAAAAGAAGAACAAATAAAAAGAGAGGTAATAAAAAAAGAAAAACTAAACGTAGCAAAAAAGGTGGACGACTTCCTCCAGAAATACCACCATTACAACCACTAATGCAACGACGAACACCTCGAACACCTGCAGATGAAAATAATATTCGAGAAAAAATGGAAATAATAAATAATATCTTAAATCTTGCTGTTGCTACTAATGATAATGATAGAAATATAAGATTACAAGAGATTTTACGTCAAGTAGCGCCAGGAGAGTTTGGTACGGGATTGGTTGTGTTGAATGCACAACATTTTTTAAGTCAGTCTGGTGCTGGTGATTTTCGATTGTTAGGAATGATTTATCATGCATATAATACTCCTCGTCACTTACGAATGTTATTACCTGATCCCAATAGTGATTTTACAGGAGGAAAATCTCTCAAAAAAATAAAAACAAAAAGTAAAAAAGGTGGTAATAGAAAATTAAGAAAAACTAAACACAGAAATAATAAAAAAAGAAAAACCAGAAAAAGTAATAAAAAGCGATAATTTACTATTTATTTTTGAATAATGGTAACCCGAAAATGTTTATTAATAATATATCATGTTATATTATGAATGACCCAAAAGATTTAGAATTTGGTGATGATTTATTAAGCAATCCATCACCTCCTGGAACCCCCCCACATACACCAAGTTATATAGGTAATACTCCTCCTGGAACACCAAAAAAACTTCCTATCGCAGAAATGACTGCTGCGGATAAAGAAGAAAGAGAACAATTAGAAAAATATCAATCTAAAGGAACCAAATATAACTATGCTGCTATGGGAAGACCTTTAGGTGACAGACCTAAAGGTGGAAAACGAAAAACGAGAAGGGCAAAGAAATCGAAAAGAAAATCCAAGAAATCGAAAAGAAAATCTAAGAAATCGAAAAGAAAATCTAAGAAATCGAAAAGAAAGTAAATTAATATATAATTTTATGAAATTTATATATTAATAGTTTAATCCTGTTTATCTAATTTAGGAATTTCAGTCATAGTTATTTCATCAATACTCGGTGATTTACGTGTAGATTTACTGGGACTTTGTGGTTTAGTAATATTAGCACTTTCAAACAATTCCTGTCTTACATTTGCAGACATATTTTGAGAAGCTGATTTTTCTTTCATCTCTTCGGGAATAATTACTTCGTTATTAGGAATAGAGTCATAATCAACTGAAAGAGTATTAACAAGATTTCCTTGCTCATCTAATCTTTGAGAAAGTACATTACCTGTCTTTTCAGCTAATTTTTCATTATCTTCCATGGCCTTTTCCTTTGCTTCACGAATTCTTTTCTCGAACTCAACTTTAGCATTCTTTTCATTTTCTACCTTACCGTGCATAAGCTTATTAAGTTCATCATTCAAGTGTTCAACCTTACCTGTTTTATATGCTTCCGGTTCCCACGGCATCCATGTACCAACAGGACCAACAAAAATATCGTGATTAGGGTCAATTTCCCGCAACATTTTGCATTTTTGTTCTGCTTCTTCTTGTGAGTTAAAAGAACCACGAACTTTAATACCACGAACACTTGTTCTGAAGGAATGTTGGTCATTAAATGACTGTTCAAGATGTTCTTCGTTAGCATCGATGAAATTTTTGAATTCATCTTCAATAGTTGTTTTCAATAAATTGCTTTTTTCTTCTGCTAAAAATGACTTAAAATCATTAGTAATTGTTTCTTGCTCAAGATTATATTTAAAGATAATAAATTGTAAAAATTGTTCATATTTTTCCATTGATTTTGTAAAATCAAACTTCTTTAGGAATTGTTGAAAAAGAAACAAATCTTTATTCTTAATAATATTCTCAGGAGATAAGAAAGAAATGCAACAAAACTTTTGACCACTAATTCTTTCATCTTCGTCCAATAAATCAACTAAGGGATTGTTAGCAGGTTTAGAAAAACTAGGCATATATATTTAGTATAAATATAAATTTTAAGTATTAATTATATTAATATTTTTTCTCTATCTATTTTATATAATGTTTGAGGCATTCGATATTAGTGAGCTAATCAAAAGAGCTATTAAATACCTTGTTGAAGGTTTGATGGTAGCCATCGCTGCTTTTGCTATTCCTAACGCTAAGCGTGGGTTGAATTTAGAGGAAATTGCACTTATTGCTTTGACCGCTGCTGCAACATTCGCTATTCTTGATACATATATTCCATCTATGGCAGTATCTGCTCGTTCTGGTGCAGGTTTCGGTATTGGTGCCAATTTAGTAGGTTTCCCTAAGGGACTATAATTTTTAGATTTATTTAATAGTAAATAATAATATGAGTTAATATAATTTATTTTATTATTGTAATATATAATGGCTAAGACTAAGTCAAATAATAGACGCACTAAGACATCAACCAGACGCAGACGTGGTGGTTTATCATTTTTCGGAAGAGAGATACCTAGTATGGGTATAAAGGATAAAGCAACAGAGTTGAAAAATGCTGCTGCCCATAAGATGTCTGCTATGAGATCTCCTGCTCCTCATGCTGCTCCTGCTCCAGTAGCTGCTCCTGCTCCAGTAGCTGCTCGTGGTGGACGTAAAAGCAGACGTTCTCGCAAGAGCAAGAAGGCCAAGAAGGCCAAGAAATCCAAGAAGGCCAAAAAGTCAAGAAAGACACGCCGTGGTCGCAGAAGACATTAAATTAAATATTTATAAATAATAAATTAATTTTTATAAATATTAGTTGAATTTTACTACAATTTCTACTTCTTCTTTTTTAATACTTTTGGATGCAAGAATAGATAATTCTTGTCTCTTTTTTCTTGTTTTTGTTTTGTCATTTAATGTGACATTCTTCTTTCTGGAAGTGCTATTTCTATTATTCATATCTGTTTCAATAGTTTCATAATTATCTTGAATATAATCAACAACTTTATTTTCAAGTGCCCACTTAAAAAAATTGAGTTGTCCAATAGTTGTTTGTATAGATGTTCCATTTTTATATGGAAATGTGATTCTTTCCCAACGACAAAATGGGTCAAATCTTCTCTTACTATACGCTTTCAACTTTAATTTGTAATCATTATAGACCTTAAAACGCATTTCTTCGCCATTATCTTTTTTAATATCATATACAGTATAATAATTTTTAGCGTAATTTGTTGCAAACCAATCGACTATGCGTAGTGATATTTTTGATTCACCATTTATAATACCCAACATTTCATCTAAAAAGTCAGAGTTTTTATAAAAGGCTTTTAAATTAGTTAAAAGTAAATCGTTTTGTGTGGTATATGCTGATCCGGACATAATAATATTATTAGTGTATTTTTTAAATAATTTACAGGCATTTATTTATTTTTAATTTTTTAGTATATTCAAAATTATCCATATTGCTATTTCTTCGTTTTAAATTACAATCTAAACAACTGATAATAACATTATCTGTATTGTGACCAATATTATTATCTATTCTTTCTAGTGTCCATTGATCGTTATCTCTGAATTTATTAGTAAGTATTAATATTTTTTTATTGCAATATTTACATTTAAGTTTAGATGTTACTAATTTTTCAATAACATTATCAAAATCAATAATTTTGTCTTCATCATATCTTTTTTTTTTAACATCTTGTGATTTGTAACTAGTAATTTTCTTTTTAATCTCATTTTCATATATTTTTTTTTCTTCGAAATCGTTGTTAAGATAAATTTTATTAATACAATTTATTTGTTCTTTATATGATAGTATTTTTTCATCATAAATAATTTGTTTTGTATCCTTCTGTTTCTCTCTTTGTGCACGTTTAATCCCATATTTATTGTGTTGTCCTGTTATAGTTATTCCCTTAGTAGTATTGTCATCCATATATAGTATAAATATAAAGATAGAGAGAAAAAACAAAAAATAACCAATAATATAAATATAATTTTTAAATGAGTTAAAATTAAAACAATAAAACATATATGGAGTTTACCGATGAAGGAAATAAAATTATTAATAATAGTTCTGGAGAAAAAAATGAGATAGTTGACGAGAAGAAAAAAAAAGAAGAAAGGGAGCAAAAAAGGATAAATCGTATAGATAAGGAATTAAAGTATAAGAGTATTTATTTAAATAATAATTATGCGACCGGTGGTACAGAAAAAGATAAAGATTCATGCGCGATGGATGTGATAGATAATTTTCTTGAAAAGGAAAAAGAAACAAATAAGTCTCAACCTTGGAATAAATTAAATAAAACTCATAAAGTAGAAAAGTTACGAACTTTCTGTGACCGTTTTTCAAAAGAAAATAGTTTTTCTGAAATAAGTAAAGAAAATTTACAAAATTATTTAATTAAGGCACTAGATCAGAAAAAATTCACAAAAATAAAGGATATAAATTATAATAAAGATGATGGTTTTATAAAAGATATTCCTGGTTTATTTTTTGATAAAAAGAAGAAGATTTTTACAATTAAAAGCCAAGATAAAGATAGAGTATCAACATCTAAGAATTTGGCACCTAAAACAAAAAAATCAAAAATTCAAACAAAGAAAAATAAATCTCGTGAAAACAAGAAAGAAGTTAATTAAAAAAAATTGATTATTTTATAATATTGTATGAATATTATAAAAAGAAGGTAATGAGGACAAGTACCATGTGTGAATGGGACCAATTTGTAGTATTAGATCCAGATGTAGAAAGTGTGAAAAAAACATATAAACTTCTCCCAAAAAAAATAATAAATTCAAGTGACCTTTACTATGGAAGTCGTCCAAAATATTCAGAATATAATCCTTTAGAAGCATTATATGAAGATGATGATGAAGATGATGATGAAGATGATGATTATTTTAGAAAACCCAAAACGGTTAAAAGGAAGAAAAATTGTGGTGATTTAAAAATAAATAACTATTTATTTTGGGGAGATGTTTTAGTAAAATCAATATTTACAGGTTATTTAGTGTATGCATTCTTTCTAGTTTAAATTTTAACAAAATATTTTTTATTCAGTTAAAATTGATTTCAAATACATATAAATAATTAAATACAAATATACTATGGAGGGGATTATGAATCTATTAAACCCGATGACAGATGAAGAAGTAGAAAAACTTCAACATGAAATGGAACTAGAGGAGGATAATGCAGAAAAATATTATAAAAATATGGATGATGATATTAAGTATGATTTACATGAATTTTGCCTAGAAATGTTTAATAATTTACATAGTGAATGTATTCATTTAACATGTGAAGATAATTTTGATGATTTTATGAGAACAAACGTTACATCTATGTTGAAAGTACATTGTGATACAGTAGAACCATATCAAAGTGAATTTAACAAAATTTCATCAGATATTAAGGATATTGTATTTGAATATATTGTACATTATGGGGAGAAGATGTTTTATACGCATATTTCTCCAAGGAGATCATATGATAAAACATTTATTCGTTTTATGCCTAATATTGAAAAAATAAATGCAAAAATAGAACATGTTAAAAATAAGCCACAACCTGAACAGCGCACAGATGAATGGTATACAACAAGATATAATATGATTACCGCTAGCTCAGTTAGCAAAGTATTTGAAACGCCTGCTTCATTAAATAGTATTGTATATGAAAAATGTAAGCCTCTTGTATTAACAAATCAAACGACTGGAGGTGCTCTAGGATGGGGTATAAAATATGAACCAGTTTCAGCTATGTTTTATGAAAATTACTATAACTGCAAGATAGAAGATTTTGGTTGTCTTCAACATGATAAATATAGTTATATAGGTGCTTCACCCGATGGAATTGTTGTTTCAGAAAAATCAAATAGACATGGTCGTATGTTAGAAATTAAAAATCCAATTTCTCGAACAATTACAGGTAATCCTAAGAAAATGTATTGGATTCAAATGCAATTACAAATGGAAGTATGTAATTTAAATGAATGTGATTTCTTGGAAACAAAATTTGTAGAATATACAAACGAGGAAGAATTTAATAATGATGGTACATTTTCTTCAACCACTATGGGTCAATTAAAAGGTATAATTCTACAGTTTGTAGTAGAAGAAAATACAATTTATGAATATTTACCGTTATATTCAAGCAAAGAAGAATATGTCGTTTTTAAAAATAATATGATAACGAAACATGGTGAAGATAATTTTATACAACAAGTTTATTATAAATTGGATCATTATAGTTGTATTTTAGTACTAAGAAATAAAGATTGGATTGCGTATGCTATACCAAAAATAACTGAAGTATGGAATATTATATTAAAAGAAAGGGTAGATGGATATGGACATCGTGCTCCAAAAGAAAGAAAGAAAAAGACATGCTTGGTAGATATGAAGGATATGAATGAAGAAACACAACAAGATACAGTATCTAATATGTTTTCTGTTCCTGAAACTTCGCAAAATATGGTAATTAAAGTACGAACCGAAAGTATTGATGAAACAATTAATGGAATGGATAATATTAATGAACTTGATAATTTAAGTAGTGTATAAATTATTTGATAATAAAATAGTTAATTATTTATTTTATTATCTTATTTTTATTTTCTTGTTTTTCTCTTTGATTTTTTATTTTTTCTCATTTTCTTCTTTTGTGTCTTCTTTCTTTTGTTATTTGTTTTTGTTTTTCTTTTCTTTTTAGATTTTCCCATTCCACCTTTTTTACTCGCCCTTTCTCTCGCCCTTTCTATTTCTTCCGCATATCTTTCTTCTCTAAGTCTTCCTTCTTCTGCTACCACTGCTGCTTCTCTGGCGTCTGCTGATTGCATAATTCCCATAGCACGCTGGAGTTCTCCCTGAAATTCATCCGCTACAACCATCGAATCAACTGCATGCGGGTCAATATTATCGTTAGTGATATTATAATTTTCTCTTATTCTGGCCCTTGACTCTATTACATCGGGTATACGGTAAGCCCTGTTTATTAGTGCGTCTATTTCATCAGTCCTTCGAAAATTCTCTCTATTTCTTTCTAGTCTTTCTTCTCTCTCTTCCTCTGTCTCTTCCTGTGTCTCTCCTTCTCCTCTCCTTCTCTTTGAACCACCTTTTCTCTTCGTTTTTTTCTTACTTTTTCTCTTTGTTTTTCTTTTATTTCTTCTTCCTCCTCTTTCTTGTTTTTTTGTAAGACCCTTATTAACCCAATTCTGTAATTTAAAATTTAGTATATTTTTTTTGGACCTTTTATCTTCTGCCTTTTTTACTTCTTCTTCTGACATAGTTTTATACTTTTCTTCTCTTTCTGCTGTTCTTTTTTTTAAATCATTCATTTTTTCTTGAAAATTTTTAAATTTTGTGTTTTTTAAATTTTTATCATACAATTCAACACCCTGTTTTATTTCTTCTTCTGAAATAGTACTAGAAGTACTATCGGTTTTAGCAATATCCTGACTATCAATACTATCTAAATTTGGAAATTGTAAACTACTTATTTTTCTCATAGTATCTTTCAGAGGTTTCAGTTCTTTACTTACAGGTGTTAAATCTTTTTCCTTTGGCAATTTATTACGTGTAGGAGTGGTTATTCTCTGTTCCTTTAATAAATCATTCATAATATCATTAGTAATAGGAGAGTGTGATCTATTTGTTTTAGTACTTTCAAATGACATATATTATATTTATATTAATTTTTATAAAAGACGAAATAGATTCCAATTATTAATAAAAACATATAGTACGCAAGATAGGATATACTTTCAATATGAAGGGTATTAACAATATAGTAATCTAGCCCAAAAACAGCTAAATAAATAAATATAACACCAACAAGGTTGAATAATTCTTTGTTCTTCATATATTGAGTGATTATTTTTTATTTGCGTACAACCCACAAACATCCATTGGAGCACACATACCATTATCGGGTGTAGAAAAATCCTTAGTATTTTCATTTCGTTTAATGTGTAAATAATCTCCAGGCATATTTTTACTCTTAAGAGATTTATTTACATTATATGTATCTTCTAATAATAACGTATCTGGATATACAGATGGTGCAAGAGGTGATTCATAGATATCAAAATTTTCATTAATTTTAAAAAACATGGAAGTTATAATTTGTACAATAACGCATATTATAGCGATGTATAATAATGATTTAACTGTATTATTCTTAAGAAGTTTGCTTAACATATAAAATATATAAATATAAAAACTTTTAAAAATATTAATTTCAAAAAAGGCTTAAATCTATATATATATTTATATTATGTCTGGATTTAATCAAGAAGATTTATTTGTTAAAAAAAGGTCAGGTAATATGGAAGCGATATCATTTGATAAAATTTTAGTTCGTGTAAGAAAAATAGTTGAAGAGACAAGTTTAAAAGATGTAAAATATTCTGCCCTAGTAATGAAAATAATTGATCAATTATATAATGGTATTGAAACCTCTAAAATAGATGAATTAACATGTGAGCAGTGTGCTTCGATGACAACCGTATCTTCGGATTATGGAATATTGGCGAGCCAAATTGCAGTTTCAAATCATGAAAAAAATACACCAGATACTATATTAAAAGCAGTAGATATGTTATGGAGTTTTCGTGATATTCATGGAAATCATTCACCAATTGTTTCAGAAGATTATTATAAAACGGTTGTAATTTATTCTGAAAAAATTGAAGAAAGGATAAACTACGAAAGAGACTATCTTTTTGACTATTTTGGATTTAAAACATTAGAACGTGCGTACCTATTAAGAATAAATAACAAAATAGTGGAACGACCACAACATATGTGGATGAGAGTAGCCCTTTCAATACATCCTAATAATATAGAACGTGCTTTTGAAACATATGATATGATGTCTAATAAATATTTTACACATGCTACACCTACATTATTTAATGCTGGAACTCCAAGACAACAATTAAGTTCTTGTTATTTGATATCTATGGAAAGTGATAGCATAGATGGTATTTATAATACATTAAAAGATTGTGCAAATATATCTAAATGGGCTGGTGGTATTGGATTACATATTCATAATGTAAGAGCATCAGGAAGTCATATTAGAGGAACAAATGGCACATCTAATGGAATAGTACCGATGTTAAGAGTGTTTAACAATACAGCACGTTATGTCGATCAAGGTGGTGGAAAAAGAAATGGTAGTTTTGCAATTTACATCGAACCCTGGCATGCAGATATAGATTTATTTTTAGATATGAGACGCAATCAAGGAGATGAAGAAATGAAAGCTCGTGATTTATTTTATGCATTATGGATACCAGATCTGTTTATGGAAAAGGTTGAAAAGAATGAAGAGTGGGCTTTAATGTGTCCGCATGAATGCCCTGGATTATCAGAATGTTATGGAGATGAATTTGAAACATTATATAATAAATATATAAGTGAAAATAGACATCGTAAAATAGTAAATGCTAGAGAACTTTGGTTGCATATAATGGATAGTCAAATGGAAACTGGTACGCCATATTTGTTATATAAAGATGCGTGTAATAAAAAGTCGAACCAAAAAAATTTAGGTACAATAAAATCATCTAATCTTTGTACAGAAATAGTAGAATATAGCGATGAAAATGAAACAGCAGTTTGCAATTTAGCAAGTATATCATTATCATCGATGGTAGATAAGGCAGATAAAATGTTTGATTTTGATAAGTTACATGAAGTAACAAAAGTAATAACCAAAAATTTAGATAATGTAATAAATATAAATTTTTACCCAACAGAAAAAACAAAAATAAGTAATATGAAACATAGACCAATTGGAATAGGGGTTCAAGGATTAGCAGATGCATTAATAATGTTAGGACTACCATTTACATCTCCTGAATCAAAAGAAATAAATAAACAAATATTTGAAACAATTTATCATGCAAGTTTAGAAGCATCAAATGAAATTGCAATTCACCGTTATAAAATGATAATTAAAAATAATAAAACACATGATGAAACTGAAATAGAATATGTAAATAAATATGAAGAAAAAAATGTAAATAATAAAAAAACATTTTGTGGAGCATATAGTAGTTTTGAAAATTCCCCTGCACATAAAGGAATATTACAATATGATATGTGGGATGTAAAACCATCATATAGATATGACTGGAATAAATTAAAGAAAAGTATAACAAAATATGGAATAAGAAATTCTCTTTTAGTTGCCCCGATGCCAACAGCATCTACCGCCCAAATATTGGGGAATAATGAATGTTTTGAACCATTAACAAGTAATATATATAGTAGAAGAACACTTGCTGGTGAATTTTTGGTAGTAAATAGATATCTACAAGAAGAATTAACAAGATTAGGTTTTTGGAATGAGTCAATAAAAAATAGCATAATAGAAAACAAAGGAAGTATTCAACACTTTATACAAATACCAAATGAAATAAAAGAAAAATATAAAATAGTATGGGAAATGAAAATGAAAGATATTATAGATATGGCTGCTGATAGAGGTGCTTATATATGTCAAAGCCAAAGTTTAAATTTATGGATGGAAGAGCCAACTAATAATAAATTAACTAGTATGCATATGTATTCATGGAAGAAAGGACTAAAGACCGGTATTTATTATTTAAGAAGAAAAGCAAAGCATCAAGCACAGCAATTTACAATAGACCCTACGAAAGCTATAAATAATGACAACGATATATGTGAATCATGTTCTGCGTAAATAACAATATGAATAACAATATGAATAACAATATGAATATAAATTATATAAATTATATAAATTATATTATGGGAAATAGATTTTCAGGTATAATTGACACCGAAATAGATGATTCAACCAAAACATGTTTAATCTGTTGGGATGAGGTAAGTAGTATAGATATTATAAGATGTAATTGTTGTCCTATGATATTACATGCTCATTGTGAAGAAGAGTATAGAAATACTGCGAAATATTGTAAATGTCCCCATTGCCAGAAGATCGGTACATTATATAATTAATAAAATTAAGGTATTTAAATAGATAATGTAATTTTATTTAATGAACGAAAATATTATTGATATTGTCGAGCTTGAAAACTTGAAAAGTAAAATAGAAACTTTGTCAAAAGAACACCATATTACAATATTAAAAATATTGAAAAAGAGTATGGATAATCTGAATGAAAATAAGAATGGAGTTTTTATAAATTTAACAGAAGTTTCATCAAATATATTGGATGAGTTAAAGAATTACTGTAAATATATAGATACCCAAGAAGTAAAATTAGATAAAATAGAACACAGTCAGAAAGAAATAGAGAGTAGTTATTTTACTTAGATAATGTAAATAAATATATTAATCAATATAAACATATGAATGTAAATTAAAATATGTCATACAATGAATTAAATGAATTAAATAAA
>Ga0233439_10002167_pt1 | contig 22689 bp, 24 predicted proteins | sample SI_123_September_6_FD_182713 | JGI IMG/M metagenome (GOLD analysis project Ga0233439, IMG submission 182713) | Seawater microbial communities from Saanich Inlet, British Columbia, Canada - SI_123_September2016_100_MG | ecosystem: Environmental > Aquatic > Marine > Inlet | place: Canada: British... | reverse complement strand
TGCCACTGCCGTCTGCATGTGCCAAGATTTGAATGACCAGGATTATGAAAAACGACTCATGCATAAGGGGGCGCAGTATGCCTGCGGCCATAAATCAACTGCACACTGAAAGGGTGGTGTTTGTGCGCGCTGCGTTTCGCTGCTAGGGTTTTCATATGCATTTCGGGATATTCATGGAGTTTGGATTGCGCGATGGCGGCTCCGAAGCGGAGGCGTTTCGTGAAGGTTTGGACCTTGTGGACGCCGCCGAGGCGTGGGGGTTGGACAGCGCATGGCTGTCCGAGTTTCATTTTTCGCCAGACCGCTCGGTGTTGTCGTCACCCATCGTCGTCGCGGCTGCGCTTGCGGCGCGAACTCAACGCATGCGAATTGGCATAGCGGTATACGTTTTGCCGTTAAACAATCCGTTGCGGATCGCCGAGGAGGCCGCGACCGTGGATCAGATCAGTGGCGGGCGTCTGGACTTTGGAATTGGCCGAAGCGGGTTTGTCCGTTCCTATAATAGCTACAATATTGACTACGGCGAGAGTCAGGGACGCTTCGAGGAAGCTTTGCAAATCCTGCGCAAAGCCTGGTCGGGCAAGAAGTTTTCTTTCGATGGGACGTTTTATAAAGTAACCGACGCGCTTGTAGTTCCACAGCCTGTGCAAAAACCCTACCCGCCCATGCGGATGGCGGCAACATCAGCGGCCACTTTCAAGACGGTGGCCGAGCAAGGATTGCCCCTTTTTGTCGGCCTTCGCGGCGATGGCCTGGCGACATTGGTCGAAAATATCAAAATGTATCGGGAAACCTGGCACCGGTCGGGACATGAGGGCGATGGAAGCGTTTATTTGCGCGTTCCGGTCTATGCCGCCAGCACGGAAACGGCTGCGTTCGAGGAGCCACGCGACAATATCATCTACTATTTTGAACGCCAGGCGCGCCTCATCGCGGCAAGCAGCCCCAAGGGCGGCAATGCAGAGCGCAGTAACACGGCTGCGACGTTATCGGCGTTGTCATATGAAGATATTTTGCGGGACCGGGTGGCTTTTGGCACTGCCGCCCAGTTGATCGACCGTGTGAACGAATGGCGCGATGTATTGGGTATTGATGGGATTACAGCGGAAATGAACGCCGGTGGAATGTTGAGCGAGGCGCAAGTCAAAAACAGCCTTCGCATTATTGCCTCAGATGTCATGCCGGCTTTCAAGTAATATCAGCGCGCTCTAATTCACGTCTTATGAGACGCCGCCCAGGGTTGATTGTCGTAACCCGGCGTGAAATTCTGGTTGGTTTGCGTCGGGTTGCGGTTGATCAGCGGCCGGGCATAGAGCGGGTGGGTCATCGAACGAATTTCGTGTTCCAGCGTATACAGCCCCTCGCCGCTGTCCGGATCAACGATCTCGCGGAAGCGGTACTGGTATTGGTTGCTTTCCTCGGTAACAAGGCCGCGATCACATAGTTTTTTATGCGGTCCAGAGAAATTGCTGACGTAAAGCTGCACATGATGTCCGTCATACTTCGGCAACCGCCCCTTCGTCTCCCGGAATATCAGCTGCTGGTGATGACCGGTCGCCACATGCGCCGCTGGTGCTTTTTCGAAGCTCTTGACCCTGGCCGCCGTGTTGAGGGTGTCCCGGTAGAAGCGCCCGATCCCCGTGGCCGCGCCGGCGGGGACGTCGAACAAAAGATAGGCCATGCCCAGCATGGTAGGTCCAAATTTTGCATCAGCTTTATGACAGCGAAATTTGTTGCCCCACGGACATGTCACGTCGATATGACCTTTGCCTGATCTGTAGCTGAACTTCGTATTCTTGAGATCGGCGCGGACGGTCTTGAGGCTGTTTGCGAGGAATTTCAAGTCCGGCACCACCAGCCCGACCCGCCCGCGCAGCACCTGTGGCTTGCCGGTCGGCAAATGAAACTGGCTGCGACCCACATTGACCCACATATTCGCCACGCCCGTCACCAGATACGGATCGCGCGTGAGCCCTAACCCGGTAATGTAAAACAAGGTTGCCAGCCGTTGATCAGGCACCCGCACATTGAGATGTTCGAGGCCGACGACATTGGCGAGGTCTTCTTCGGTACGGTCGAAATTCTTACCCATGCGAAACTTCCCGTTGGCGTGGCCGGCGTTTTCGGCGCTTTAATACTTCAGGTGTTGAAGCCCAATCGGTGGGTCATTGTTGTTCCACGGACGGAGACCTCCAATCTACCCTCTATCCTCTATGCCTGCGCATCCAGTGCGGCCAAAACCTTTGGCGGCGACATTGGCAAGTCGGTCAGGCGCAAACCAACGGCATCCTCAATAGCGTTTGCAACCGCCGCCATGGGCGGCACGATCGGCACCTCGCCAACGCCACGCACGCCATGAGGATGGGCATCGTTCGGCACTTCAGCGATGACCGTATCGATCATTGGTAAGTCCGAGGCGACGGGCATTCGATAATCCAGGAAGCCAGGGTTTTCCAGTTGGCCTTCGTGGTCGTAAATATACTCCTCATTCAAGGCCCAACCGACACCCTGGGCCACACCACCTTGGATCTGACCCTCGACGTAGCTTGGATGGATTGCGTGGCCGGCATCTTGTACTGCTGTATAGCGAACGACCCCACCCGTGCGCAAATAGTCGTGCAGTATCGGCGCATCCGGTTTCATCGCCTCTTCCACATCGATAACATGCGGCAGAACCTCGTAGTCGACTTCGATCAATGCCAAGGCGTCTTGCGCAATCTTAGGCGATATTGCGGCCACGGCGGCAATCGCGTGACCCGCATATAGCGCCTTGTCTCGTGCCATTACGTTGCGTGAAACGAAACGCATATCGGCGGGACCGACCATGACGGGTGTATCCAACGGAAAATCCACCAGGTCCGAGCCCCTCATGACTGCTTTGACGCCTGGCAGCGCCGCGGCTTTTTCAAGTTTGATGGACTTGATTACGGCGTGTGGATGTGGGCTGCGCAGGACCTTGCCCCATAGCATCCCCGGCAGACTAAAATCCGCCCCAAACGTTGCGCGGCCCGTTACCTTGTCCGTGCCGTCCGGGCGAATTGTCCGTTTTCCTATCCATTTATTGTCTGTAAGGATTTTGTCCATGCTCAACCTGTTCCTTCAGTGCGCCCTGCTTTTGCATTCTCTGTTTTTCAATGCATCACTGTTTCGATAACCCATGTACCCGAACACGTAGGAACTATAGCACGTATACGAACCCCGTAGGGCCCTACACCGTAGCATTTACCAGCATCCTCCGCATGAAGCGCGATCAGCCGAAATATTCAGGAGATCGTTCCATGCGACTCGCCTTGTTTACAATGCCCTTACATCCGCAACGCGTTCGAACAGGAGGTCCTCGATTTGGCGTAGCGACAGCGGATAGCGAATGTACATCATCGCCGCGAGCCGAATTACGGCAGGTGAACTGTTGAATTATCGAAAGGGATTTCGCATCGTCAGAGACGATGGAACGCCTCTTCCCCGCTCAAGCCGATTTGCTCTGACAAGACCGTACTAATCTCCAGATCAGCAATCCAGCGTCGTATCCCGTTCCCACTGGGTCAGATGGTGCGAATACTGGTTCCAGTCATTGGTCTTCAATTTGATGTAGGCATCGCAAAATTCGTCGCCAAATGCAGTGCGCAACATCTTGTCCTTGGCGAACAGGCGAATGGCGTCGATCAAATAGAGCGGCAGTTTTTTGGCACCGCGTATTTTGTGGCCGTCCGCATACATATCAATATCCAGCCGTTTGCCCGGATCGGTCTTATTCGCAATGCCATCCAATCCAGCTGCAAGATAACCCGCCATCAGCAAATAGGGGTTTGCCGCACCATCGGCCAGACGGAATTCGAACCGGCCTTCATCTGGCACCCGGACCATATGTGTGCGGTTATTGCCGCCGAATGTTACGGTGTTCGGTGCCCAAGTAGAGCCGGACGACGTTGCCGGCGCATTGATGCGTTTATAGGAATTGACCGTCGGATTTGTTATTGCCGCCAGACCCTGGGCATGTGCCAGCACCCCGCCAAGAAAATGGTAGCCCAACTCGGATATACCCAATTCGCCGTTGGGATCATGTGTCAGACAATTTGCCCCGTCCAGGCTCCACAATGATGCATGTACGTGACAGCCGTTGCCGGTCAAGTGGCTGAACGGCTTGGGCATGAAGGTGGCGCGCAGCCCGTGCTTCTCGGCGATTGACTTCACCAAAAATCGGAAAAAGCATAATTGATCAGCTGTTTTCAGGCAGTCGTAAAAGTCCCAATTGATTTCAAATTGCCCGTTGGCATCTTCGTGATCATTTTGGTACGGCCCCCATCCCAACTGGCCCAGGGAAGAGCAAATTTCAGCGATTACATCGTAACGGCGCATCAGCGCGGATTGATCGTAACATGGCTTTTCCTGAATATCACGTTGATCGGAAATCGCCGAACCGTCTTCATTGATGAGATGGAATTCCGGCTCGACCCCGGCTTTCATCAATATCCCCATTTCTCTCGCCTGGCTGATCACCGCGTGCAATACATTGCGCGGCGCCTGGGCCACCGGGTTACCGTCCATGTAAAGATCACCTGGCACCCAGGCGACCTCCGGCTTCCATGGCAGCTGGATGACCGCGTCCCCATCGGGCATGGCGAACATGTCGGGATGTGCCGGCGTCATGTCCAGCCAGGCGGCGAAACCGGCAAATCCTGCACCGGATTTCTGCATGCCGCCAATGGCCGCCGCGGGCACCAATTTGGACCGCTGGATGCCAAACAAGTCAGTGAAGTTCATCAGAAAAAATTTGATGCCGTTGTCTTCGGCATACTGCGCCAGATCGGTTGCCATTCTGCTCCCCTCTATGGGTTTGCCGGCTTAGCCGGAATCTACTTGGTTGCTAATGGTGCGAGCGAAACAGAAGAGTCCTTCTGTTTCGTGTCTCGCGCACCAGGATTCTTAAGAGTCTCGTGGTCTTTCGATCCTAACGAATGGGAATAATCCGTTAGAATCGGACCACTAGGATCCGCCGCGACCGGGAATCCAATCCGTTCCAGCCAAAGGCACACGCGCCATCGCGGCGGCTTCCATTGTCAGCGCTACTAGATCTTCGGGTTCCAGATTGTTCAAATGGCTCTTGCCGCAGGCTCGGGCGATCGTCTGCGCTTCCAGGTTCATGACTTTGAGATAGTTGGCGAGCCGGCGGCCGGCTGCGATGGGATCCAACCGTTTCGCGAGCGCGGGATCCTGGGTCGAAATGCCGGCCGGATCACGGCCCTCGTGCCAATCATCATAGGCGCCGGCGGTCGTGCCAAGCTTGTTGTATTCTTCTTCAAGGCCCGGATCATTATCACCCAGGGCGACCAACGCTGCCGTGCCGATCGATACCGCATCGGCACCAAGTGCGAGGGCCTTCGCCACATCGGCACCGTTGCGTATGCCACCCGATATGACCAACTGGACCTTGCGATGCATGTCCAGGTCTTGCAGCGCATCCACCGCCGGCCGGATACAGGCCAATGTGGGCTGGCCCACATGTTCTATAAAGACTTCCTGGGTTGCCGCCGTGCCGCCCTGCATGCCATCCAGCACCACAACATCAGCACCGGCCTTGACGCACAATGCGGTGTCGTAGAATGGACGTGTGCCGCTGATTTTCACATAGATCGGTTTTTCCCAATTGGTGATCTCGCGCAGTTCCTGGATCTTGATTGCCAGATCGTCCGGTCCGGTCCAGTCCGGATGCCGGCAGGCCGAGCGCTGATCGATACCCTTGGGCAAGTTGCGCATCTCCGCGACCCGGTCGGATATTTTCTGACCCAACAGCATGCCGCCGCCACCCGGCTTGGCGCCTTGACCGACCACCACCTCGATGGCGTCCGCTTTGCGCAGATCGTCCGGATTCATGCCATATCGCGAGGGCAAATACTGATAGACCAGGATTTTCGACTGGCCACGTTCTTCCGGCGTCATGCCGCCATCGCCTGTTGTGGTCGAGGTGCCCGCGATCGATGCACCACGCCCCAGTGCTTCTTTCGCCTGCGCCGATAGCGAACCAAAACTCATACCGGCAATGGTGATGGGAATATCCAATTCGATAGGGTTTTTGGCAAACTGCGTGCCAAGCACCACCTTGGTATCGCATGTCTCCCGATAGCCCTCGAGAGGATAACGCGACATAGAAGCACCGAGAAACAACAGATCGTCAAAATGCGGCAACTGCCGCTTGGACCCACCGCCGCGAATATCATATATACCCGTCGCCGCCGCCCGGCGAATTTCAGACAACGTATAGTCATCGAAGGTCGCCGACTTGCGCGGTAGGGTCATTGGGATTTCTGCAGCCATTGTTCCAGCCTTAATATGCATCAGCGTTGTCGATGTCGAAATTGTATAATGTACGGGCCGAGCCATAGCGTCGGAAACTGCCTGGATCCGCATCAATGTCGGCGGCGTCGAGCAATTCAGCCAGCTTGACGAGATGTTCGGGGCGCATCTCCTTTTCGATGCAGTCGGCGCCAAGGCCCGCCACCTTGCCGCGCACAAAGACAATGGCCTCGTAAATTGAATCGCCCAAGGCATCCGAGGCGTCGCCGCATACCACCAGATGACCCGACTGCGCCATAAAGCCCGACATGTGGCCAACGGATCCGCCGACTACGATGTCAACGCCTTTCATCGAAATGCCGCAGCGTGATGAGGCATCGCCTTCGATCACCAGCAATCCGCCATGGGCCGTGGCACCCGCGGAATCCGAGGCACTGCCCTTGACCCGCACTTGGCCCGACATCATATTCTCAGCAACACCGACGCCGGCATGGCCCTGGATGGTAATCTCGGCCTGCTGGTTCATGCCGCCGCAATAAAAGCCCACGTGGCCATCGATGGTAACCTTGAGCGGCGCATCCAGACCACAGGCAATGGCATGCTGGCCCATGGGATTGCTGATCAGCCAGTCCTGTGCGTTAGCACCTTCAGGTAAGCCGTGCAGCGCGGAATTGACGCCGCGGACACCGAGCTTTTGCAGATCAAGTTCTGTCATGTTCAATGGGCACTTCCCCAGGTGTAGATCTTGTGGGGCTCCGGCTCCCAGATCTCGGCTGCATCCGCGCCGGGCAGATGGGCGATGGCGCGATACTCGGTCGCCATGGCCACCCAGCCCTCCGTCTCCGCCAACACCGCATGTTTGCAGCCAAAAGGATCTCGCATCACGGCAAATCCGTCGGCGGTGCCGACACAGAATGTGTAGAAGCCATCCAGTTCGACAAGCCCCGCTTCCAGCGCGGCATGCAAAGACAGGCCCTGGCGCAACTTCATGGTCATAAAGCCTGCCGCGACCTCAGTATCATTTTCCGTCTGAAAGACAATTCCGCTCCGCTCAAGCCCGCGGCGCAAGTGGTTGTGGTTTGACAGCGAACCATTGTGCACCAGGCATAAATCCAGCCCGGTCGCGAAGGGATGGGAGCCTGCCGTGGTCACTGCGCTTTCCGTCGCCATGCGGGTATGGCCGATGGCGTGGCTGCCGTGCGCACCGACCAGCTTGAACTGTTCGACAACGTCTTTTGGCAGGCCGGTCTGTTTGAAAATTTCAATACTCCGGCCTGAACCAACGACGCGGATTTGGGGCCGGGTTTCCGCAAGCCAGGCCTGCGTCGCAAATGGATCAGCGTCGGTGACCAGAACCGCGTGATCACCATGAACATCGAGCCGCGCCTGGCAATTCAGGGCATTTTTCAAGGCAGTGCCAAGCGACGTCCAGTCGGTGTCCGGCTCATCGCTGGCCAGGGTGAACTTGGTCTGATGTTGATCAACCGGATTACGATAAATCGCAAAACCTGCTGAGTCCGGTCCACGGTCGGTCATCTCGATCAGCATCGGCGCAAACAGGGCACCCAGGTTTGCTTGAAGGTTCGGGTCCTTCAAATAAAGGCCGACAATTCCGCACATGGCATTTTCCTCCGCGCGCGTGCTCAAAAGCGAAGCATCACGCAAACAGCGTCTTCATCTATCTCTTGGACGCATTTAACCGCAGCAACGACTGGGAAAATGCTAACAACAGGCCATCGCCCATGAGGTGCGTATAGTCGGCTACGTCAGCTGATACGATAGCAGCTGATCTACGTTGCGTTCCCCGCCATGCGGTGAGTTTAGCTGCAGTTGTTCAAATTATCTATGCGTATTGAATTAGGACGGCATGACGGCCTTTGGCATTTCTCTAGCCGGCGTTGTCAGAGGAATCTTGCTTGGAGTGATTACTGCGGTTTCGTAGCTTTACGGGATGAGAAATCCATTTCGATATTTCAAGACCTCGCCCGAAATCATCCGCTTGGCTGTGATGATGTATGTCCGGTTTCCGCTTTCACTGCGGCAAGTGGAAGATTTGCGCCATGAACGCGGCGTTGATGTCAGCTATGAGCCCGTTCGCTGGCTGAACAATAGGGCCGAAAATTCACACCAGCCGTTCCGGCGACGAGAGCCTGCGATGGCAAAGTTCACGAGCGCCAAATCTCTACAGAAATTTGTTTCGAACCATGCTTCGATCCATGCTTCGGTCCACAACTATTTTAACCGGGGACTTCATCTTCGCAGCCGCCAAATCTTCAAACCCAATCGCTCGCTTGCCCTTGCTGAATGGCGTCAATTTGCCGCTTGAAACGACAGGTGGCTCGGATTTTCTGCCTCGCCCACGTTCCTCTGACAGTGCCTAAGGGGAGATTAAACCACCTTTATCCCACCTCTTCCCGAAGCCGGCCATGTAGGGATTGCAGAGTGTCGAGGATCATTTGAACGCTGCGGGCGCCCGATTGGAATATCGCCGTGGCATTCAAGGACACGCCATGAAATCCCATTTCCTTCATGGCGACGGCACGGGCCACCACCCGGTCTGGCTGGGCATAGAAGGTTTTGGCCTCCGCGTCGCCGGGACGCGGCGGCGAGGCGATCATGCCTTCCCAGCCCATGACTTCCGGATCGCGGCCAGCGGCGAGGGCCGCTTCACGGATGGTATCCATGGCCTGCTTGGCAAAATCGGCGTCCTCGACCTGCCCAGCAAGCCAGCCGTCGGCATATTTCCCAACCCGGCGCAGGGCGGGGGCGCTCCGTCCGCCGATCCAGATGGGCAGACCCGTGTCCAGGGTTGGTTTCGGCTCCATTGCCATGGCAACGGCATTGTAATAATCGCCCTCGAAGTCGATCCGTTCATCGCACCAGCAGGCCTGGATCAGCTCAATGGCCTCGTCCATGCGTTTGCCCCGATCGGCAAACCGCTCGCCGAGCGCCTCATACTCTGAGGCCTGCCATCCAATACCGATGCCGCACCGCGCCCGCCCGCCGGATAATGTATCAAGGGTGCTGAACTGTTTCGCCACCAGAACAGGCTGGCGCTGCGGCAGTACCAGAACCTGAGTGCCAAGACCGATCCGTTTAGTGACCGCCGCCGCATATGACAGGGTCATCAGGGCTTCGAGGATCGGCATGTTGGCCGCATAATATGATTTGTCGCGGCCTTCTACGTTGTATCCCATGACCACGTGATCATAGATGTCCAGTTGGTCGTAGCCGATATCTTCGATGCCCTTGGCCAATTGGGCGACCATTGCCGGGCCTTCTCGATGGGAAACACTGGGAAATTCGACTGCCAATTTCATTGTTGGTGTCCTTTGCTTGTTCGTAAAGGCCGCGCACTCAAGCGCGGACGGTATCGTGGAATGGATAGCAGAACCATGGCCTAGATGTGAGTTCTCACGATGCCAAAGACCTGGTTGGCTTGTTTCAATAACCTGAACATATCGCAGCTCGAGTTTCTTCGAGTAGCCGTCTCACCTCTGACTTGGGAGAACGAAAGGAGCTTGGCTTCCATGATTGCGTCGAGCCGACAACGGTCATTACGCCGGGTCGAGGGTTACTTCCCGGCTCGTGAAACGCCAACCATCGGCGGTGCGTTGAAGCGTGTCGCGGTAAAAACCGGTGAAACGCAATTCCGCGCTCTCTGCCCGTCCGGCGCCGAAAGCATTCATGTAGCAGCGTAGCGTGGCTTGGTCGTCGGTCACCTCGATCAACAGGTTCCAGTTCCAATGGCGGACCCGGCCCTGGTTAATGGCGTAGTGCGATTTCCCGTAGGCGCGCAAGGCTTCGTGGCCTTTGTGAACACCACCCCGCGGCTCATTCGGCGGCAAACCGACACAGGAAAAAATTCCATCCTCTGCAAAGCATGCGACCCAGTCATCGACCTCGCCGGCATCAAGGTGCCAATTATACTTGGCCACAAGCTGTCGTATGGCCTCGCAATCGTCCGCATGTTGTCCCATCCCTTATCCTTTCTACGGCCAAAATTCGCTTCATCTAACCAGAGTGACGATGAGCCAGAAATGTTGCGTTGGCAATCCATGGCGATCGGTCCATTGCCACTCACCCTGTTTCAGGGTGCGGCGGACATGCGATTGACGACCGCATAAATAGCATAAGAGTGAGACCTGCGATCGGGGACCGCCACCGGTCGTTATAGGACGGTCGGGATCACTATAGGAGTGGGTTAAGAACTAACCTGCAAGGACTGGGACAACCGGATCGCACCCGGCCACAGTGCAACGACGCATGACCCGGGGATAGCGGTCGATGGCATAGTCGGTCAGCCTATGCAAGGTGGTACGGTTGTCCCAAATCAAAATATCGCCCTGGCGCCAATGGTGCCGGTAAACATTTCCAATGGCCGTTAGGCGGTTTTCCAGCGCACGAATGCGCGCGCGGCTGGCTGCAACCGGCTCGCCATCAATATGGGAGGCATGCCCGCCCAGAAAAACCGAACGTCTGCCGTCATCATGCTGGCGGATCAATGGATGGGCGACATCAGGGACACGGGCCAATTCTTCGGCGCTCATGGGTTCCAACTTCCCGGGATTCGCGGACCGGCTGTAAGCATAGGAATGGACCACTCGAAGTTGTTCCAGTTCCCTACGTTCGTTCTCGTCCAGACTGTCATGGGCCGCGATCATATTGGCGAACTCCGTGTCACCGTCTTCGGGTGGCACCGTAACGGCATAGAGGACCGTGGCGAGGCAGGGTGTGTCCCGAAAACTGCTGTCGGTATGCCATCGAGATGTGCCGCGCAAAAACACGGCCTGTGGATGATCCCGGTGGGGCAAGCTGCCATCTGGCTTCACGTTGGAAAGATTGAAGATTTCCGGATAGACAGGGTGCCGCTTGTCTGGCTCTGGCAGTATTTCCAAGTCACCGAAGTTTCTGCAGAAGCGGACGAACTCTTCGTCGGATAAGTCCTGATCGCGAAACAATAAGACCTGCCAATGCCTCAAGGCGACCTGAAGGTCGCCGGCAATCTGTGCATCGTCATCAGCGCAATCGATGTCGGTGACAGATGCGCCGAGGGATGCATGAAGAGGGGAAAAATCCATGATGGAACGCTCAAAACCAGTTTCACTCACCATGAAGTCTAACATCGGCGGTCGAAACACTCTATGAGAAAGGTTTGGATCGTCCCAATTCACGAACCGGTGGATCTATCGGCAAGAAATCTGCAGTTTCGATTTCGTTAGCCAGAGATCGACCATCGGCGTTGATATCGTCTATGAGACCGTTCGCACCTGGTAGAACAATAGGGCCGAAAATTCACACCAGCCGTTCCGGCGACGAGAGCCTGCGATGGCAAAGTTCAGGAGCGCCAAATCTCTACAGAAATTTGGTTCGAACCATGCTTCGATCCATGCTTCGGTCCACAACCATTTTAACCGGGAACGTCATCTTCGCAGCCGCCAAATCTTCAAACCCAATCGCTCGCTTGCCCTTGCTGAATAGCGTCAAATTGCCGCTTGAAACGACAGGTGGCTCGGATTTTCTACCACGCTCAGGTTCCTCTGACAGTGCCACCCGGCAGCACCCCGAAGGCGGGCAATCGATCCCTGCGCACCTTACTTCGAAATTGCCTTCATATTGCCGGAGCTTTGGCGGCGAGTCAGATCGCCCCAAGCGTCAAGAAATCGCTCCACATCCGTTTCTTCCGAGGACCAGCCAAAACTAGCCCGCAGTGCCGTCGTCGATATATCCGGATCCACATCCATGGAATCCAGAACATGGGACGGTTCCACTTTACCGGCCGAACAGGCCGAACCGGCACTGACGGAGACCCCTGCCAGATCAAGCGTCATCAGTTGTTTATCGCTGCGAATGCCGGGCAAGGTAAAATTGCTCGTATTCGGTAAACGGGGCACATCCTCGCAGAAGATTGTCGTGGCTGGCGACAAGGCTTTGATCCCAGTTTCCAGCGCGTCCCGGTAGCCTTTTAGCCTTGTGGATTTGTCAACCAAAGTCTCCGCCGCGATTCGGCCTGCGACGCCAAGCCCGGATATGGCCGCTACATTCTCCGTGCCGGCGCGCAGACCTCGCTCCTGCCCGCCGCCGGTAATCAAGCTATCCAAGGGCGAATTGGTGCATCGTACCAGCGCGCCGATCCCTTGCGGTCCACCGATTTTGTGCCCTGACAAGGCAAGAAAGTCGACCCCCCAGGCCATAATATCGACAGGAATTTTCCCCACCGCCTGGACGGCATCGCAATGTACGAGGGCACCATGGCGATGCGCCAGATCTGAAATTTCGGCCATAGGTTGGAGCACGCCGGTCTCGTTGTTAGCGGCCATAATGCATACCAGGGCGGGCTCTTCATCCTCAGCCAGCAGCGCCTCGAGAGCCTCCAGATCGACAAGTCCGTCTTTGTCGACGGGAACAAGATCGCTATCACCAGTACGGGTCAGCACGGTTTTCAAGACTGCTGCATGTTCCGTCGGTGAGACCAGTACCCGGCGGCGTCCAGCACCAATAATGACAGTATTATTCGATTCAGAGCCGCCACTGGTGAAGACGACCTGATCTTCCATCGCACCCACCAGAGTTGCAATGGAACAGCGAGCATCGTCGATGAGTTTTCGCGCCGCGCGCCCGTTAGCGTGAACCGATGAAGGGTTGGCACCGGTCAAACCCATAGCCGAGCAAACGGCGGAAATCACTTCAGGAAGAGGCGGCGTGGTGGCATTGTGATCAATATAAACCGAACTATCCATAATTCTTACGGCTCCTTTATAACGATGCAGTGGGACCCATGGGGAACTAACCGGCGGTCTGATCAGGCTAAAAAACTCACGGCGTCGCGTGGATGCGCTTGAAGTCGATCCGTCCCCCCACCAAGCGCTCAATTGTCACTTGTCCAGTCACGGACTTGTCACTCTTTAACGAGCGATTTCATATGATATATCGAATTGGCGAAGATAATTTTGCAAAAATCCGTAAATTTGGCATATAATTAGAAAATAATTCTATTTATTAATTGTTATTAGATATTAATTGCCAAAAATTTCGCATCACTAGAAATTTGCCTGCACACGTTGATACAAAGCATGGCCTCGCCAATAAAGGCAGCGAGCAAGCTCACCTTAGCCAAAGACTGACAATTTGCTGAATTCCTGGAAGAGCATGTAGCTGGCTACAATGAGGAGGAAAATTGCGAAACTGGTCTTCAGGCCTGCTTCGGGAATTTTGTGGGAAACCAGTCCGCCGGCCAATCCGGCCGTTACGGCGACGGCCGAAAACGTGGCCATGAGTACAAGGTCGATGGGAACCGCGCCCACATATCCGGCAAACCCGGCGAATGATTTCAGGGCGATAATCATCAATGATGTACCGACGGCCTGTTTCATCGACAGGCCGGAGAGTAAAACCAATGCAGGTACGATCAGAAACCCACCTCCCACGCCGACAATACCGGTCAGGATGCCAACAACGACACCGTGCAGTGCGATGTGCCCAAAGTGTAGCGACCCTAATGCTTGGTCATCGACGGCTGGTCCGTTTAGGTCTTTCTGTGCGCCCACGATAACCGGCTTGGATCTCTGCATACGCCTCTGCATGAGCATCTTGTAAGCTGCGTAGTACATGATGGATGCAAACATGAGCAATTGGACTGTATCAGGCAAAATGACGCCAATCTTGGCGCCGGCAAATGTACCGACAGCGCCAAATGCACCGAATATCAAGACGATGCGAAAATTGATGTTGCCGCGCCAGCCGTGTTGCAGTGATGAAATGCCAGCCGTCAGGCCGACGACGCCTAAGCTCATGGCGATCGCAGGTTTGGGATCAACACCAAGAAGGTAGATAAACGCCGGCATCGTGATGATGGATCCGCCACTACCGAGGATACCAAGCAACAATCCGGTGGAAGCACCGGCAAGCAACACGAGAAACGACATACACAGCCTACTTCAACTTTTTGACCTTCGCGTTATCAGGCGAAACACGGCCTGGGCGATATCGGGATGTTTACCCCGTCTTTTTGATAAGGAATTTGTAGACACCGTCACCTTCATTTGAATCCAGCAGTTCATTGCCGGTGACGCGGCAGAAAGCTTCAAAGTCTTTCACCGCACCGGGGTCAGTTGCCTCAATTTCCAGCGTGGCACCGGTTTCCATGCCTTTGATCGCTTTCTTTGCACGCAGGATTGGCAGGGGACAATTCAAACCCTTCGCATCCAATTGTTGATCGGCCATTTTTTGCTCCTATCTATTCAAGCTGCCACCACCACCGGCGCGATATCGACGGTATTGGCAAATTCGTTCGTCTGCTCTAACGGCAAACTGGGCGTGGTTAGATAAACAAGTTGATATCCGCCTCCAGGGCATTCTCGACATAGGTGGCGGCACCGGCGATTTCGATGTTGTCGAGCAGGGTATCCCGCTTGATTTCGAACAGGTCCAGGGTCATCTGGCAGCCGATCAGGCGAACATCCCCTTCAATCGCCTCCTCCCGCAACTCTTCAATCGAGGCCACGCCCTTTTTCTCGATCATATTCTTCATCATGCCGGTTGCCATGGAACCGACGCCAGGCATGGCCGCAATCAAATTCGGCATGCCGATATGCATGCCGGCCATGGGCATTTTCATGGCTGGATTGCCAAGTGCCGTGACCTCCAGGTCCATCTTCTTTTGCAGCAGGCCCAGGCCATAGAAGGTGAAAAACATGCTCACGTCCAAACCCATGCTGGCCGCCGTCGTCGCCAGAATGAATGGCGGATAGGCCCAATCCAATGAACCTTTGGTAACGATCAATGACATGCTCTTGGCGTTGGATGTATTTTCCTCGGGCATAATTTCTTCTCCTATTTAGTAACTAGTTTCAGGAACTCGTCCTTTTACGCAGCGGCGGCATCACAGCCGATGAATTCGTCAGCCCGCATTTTTGCCTCGAATGCGGCGGCGATGGCATCGCCGGTAATAAGTTGCGGTTTGACCCCATCCCAATCTTCCGGCTGGACCTTCACCAGCCAGCCATTGGCGTACGGATCAACGTTGGCGATTTCAGGTGATGCGACCAGGGCCTCGTTGATCTCCAGGATTTCCCCGCCCGTCGCAAGTTTCGCGGGCCCGACCCATTTGCCCGACTCGATGGTGGCGCAGGATTTCCCCAGTTTGACTTTGCGACCGACTTTTTTCGGTGTCACCGCCACAAGCTTGCCCGCCATGCCCATGGCAACGGCGGTCATGCCCACGGTCAGGGTGCCATCGCCGTTTTCGGTATACCAAATATTGTTCTCAACATCGTAGAACAGATCATCCGGCAGATCGCAGCCAAGTACCAAAGCCATAACAAACTCCCTTTACCTCTTAAGCCTATGCCGCCCCAGCACGTAACGCTTGGGACGAACAACAGTCGTCACCCAATTCGGGCACCTCGAATTTACCACCTACGAACAGACATAAATGCATGGCTACGGCGCGGGCCATGGCCATGCGGCTGGTGATCTGCGGATGCTCCGGTTCCAGATGCAGTAGATTGTAATAGTATGCTAATTCCCGGCAGCTCTCGCGGCAGGCATTGAAAGACGGCTCACCCTTGCAGCCCTGGCGATGCAGGGCCAGCAAGCGGAAGCCTTCCACCTTTGCCTCGGTCGGAACAACTTGTTTGTGGGAGAGCCAATGGCAGAGGATCTGTTCGCATAGGTCCAGCAGTTCATCAGCCAGCGCGACAGGCGTCAGAGCAGCATCCCTGGTTAATAGCCGGGCCTCTAATTCGGCCATGGTTCTCATGCCATTCACACCAATCACAATAAGCCCTTTTCCTTCAGCAGGCCGCGGGCATCGGACACATTCTCCTGCAGACCCAACTTGCGGCCACTTATGCCCAGCGCCAGTCCCAACAGCTGGGTAAAATAAAGCATCTTCACATTTGTTTTGATGCCATGCTCCGTCTCGGCGCGGACTTGATGCATTTCCAGTCCGGAATGGCAGGTTGGGCATTCGGTCGCAATGATGTCTGCCCCACAGACTTCCGCCGTCTGTAATAGGTTGAGCACCAATTTGGTCGAGGTATCGGAATCCGCCAAGGTGTGGGCCCCGCCACAGCAGGCGGTCTTTAGGGGATAGTCGACGATTTCAGCCCCGGCGGCGGCCAGCAGGTCGTCCATATAGTGGGGCTTGTAGGTGGACTCGCTGCCCGGTCCCTGGTCTTTCTCGGGAAATATATTGCGTGGCCGGGTATACATGCAGCCGTAGTAGTTGGCGACCTTCAATCCCTTCAGGCTGTTTTTGATCCGCGCGCGAATGCCGTCCTCGCCAATGGCGTCCTTGATCCAGTCCAGGGCATGAATGGTTTCCACCTGGCCGGCTTGATAGGTGGCGTGCCCGGCCTTTTGCGACAACCTGTCCACGACTTCCTGGGTTTTTGGCTTCTTGGCGATATCGTGCTCAACCTTTTTCAGATTGTGGTAACAGCCATTGCACGGGGCCATTACTGTATCCACATTCATCTTCTCGGCCACGATGCCCAGGTTGCGGGCGGAAAGATAATTCTGGATCTCCGGGTCGATGTTCTTGACTTCCATGGCCCCGCAACAATTCCAGTTCGGCACTTCCACCAGGTTCAGGCCCAGCTTTTTACCGACCGCCTTGGTGGAGCGGTTATAGCCATGTCCCGTCCCTTCCAGGGCACAGCCCGGGTAGTAGGCGACGGTTTTATATTTCTCGCTCATGTAATCGCCAATCAATCCAAATTCAGGGCACGCTTGTTGGCGGCGTCCCGTTCCACCAAATATTCCTCGATCGCTGCCTGCGACTTGCCCCAATTCCGCGTGCGCGGGCGGAACAATGCCGCCAGGGCCATTTTGATGCCCATCAATATGGGCAGATGTTTCGCCAACCGCAAAGACATCTCCATCAGCCAGGCCTGACGTAGCGGTTGTCCGGTTCGCTTGAAAAAGCCCCGGATGATGCGGCCTTCCTCAATCTTCCCCGTGGCGACGATCTGCTCGGTAAATTCCGCATCGAATGACGCCGATGGGCTGACCGCCGTATGGCCTTTTAATTCCGCCCAGGTCGCCATGGCCTTCATCACGCCTTCAGGCACCACTTCGCGGGGGCAGGCGTGGGTGCATTTGTGACAGGAGACGCATTGCCACAACAGATCCTTGTCCCGCAGTAGTTCCTTTTCAAAGCCCATGCGGGCCAGATAGATCCAATAGCGCGGATTGAAGTCCGGGTTCAGATCGTTGACCGTACAGACGTTGGTGCAGGCGGAACATTGCCAACAGCGATGGATGTATTCACCGCCGGGCAGCGCGGCGATTTCTTCTTCCATACGCTCGTTATAGTCGCTGACCACGCGGGTTTCGATAAAGGTGCTCCAATGCCCGGAGACATCGACGCCGTCGATCTCCAGCGCTTCGTGCTCGGTCAGGTCTTCTGGGCGGATCAGGGATTTTTCGTGGATTGGCACTATGCCTCGCCCTCCGCAGCTAATTCAATAAAACTGGTAAACCGATGACGTTCCGATTGGCCGCTGTTATCACCTTCAGGGAGTTTGACCCTGGTCTTTCGACTGCGCGCATTGGCGACATCCAAACCAAGCATGCGAAGGGTGTATTGAAAGGCATCATCGGGTCCGGAAAATTCGGTCTTCAGATAGCTTGCGCCCTGGCTGCCGATATATCCGGCGTAGATTTGCGCGCAGAGTAGATCGACCAGAAATTCGGGGTCTGAACCATGCCCGCGATCGATGCAATAGCCAGTTAGTTCATCCCTGAGATTACAATGGGTTTTGAAATCATCGGGCACGTCCAGACGCCCCACAGAACCGTCTTCGCTATGCCAAATCTCGCGCAGTACACCCGTATTGGCATGGGCATCCCAAATCCAACGGGACATCAAGGGGTAAACCCCCGGCGAAATGTTATGCAGAATTTCGGTCGCCAGATCCCGAACCCATCTATGCTTGCGGTCCATCGGGAAGGATTGAACAAAGGCCGCTATCCGCTCGTTAATATCATGGGGGCCCTGGCTATCGTCAAGTAAGGCGCGCAAAGCCTGACGCATATGAACCATGCCCACATCAGCGGCTGTCTTTGCTATACGCCGGCGCACCGAAGGCATGAACGCGGCAAGATCATAAAGCGCATATTCGCTCAAATGCTCAAGGGCATTGCCGCACAATTGGCTTCGAAAATATGTAGCCTTGGCAGCCAGTGCGTCCAGCAATCGCTCAATCCCACCATATTGTTCCGCATCTGATTGCAGGGATGTAAATGCCTGGTCCAAGACCGGTCCGGACAAATGCAAGACGACGCCCGGCAAAACCGGCGACACCGCCCGTTCGGCCCGCGTGTTCCATTTGCCAAACATCAAACGCCAGCCCTATTCCGCTGCCGCTGCGGCCAGCGGCGACAGTGCCATGGCAGACATCGCAACAGCCTGGCCTTGAGCAATGGAATCGTCGATAGTTTCCGGTCCAATTGCCGCGCCGGCGACAAAGACACCAGGCCGCGATGTCACCCCCGTGCCGCCGTAATTGGATTGATGGGCAATATTACCTTCCGCCTGTAAATCCACACCGAAGACCTTGGCGATGGAGTCGTTCTCCACATTGGGGTCCATGCCAATGGCGTGGACCACCATGTCGAAGGGGATGGCGATCGGGCGCTTGACCAAAGTATCCTCGCCCTTGATCAACAGGCGATTGCCGTCCGAGGTAACCTCGGCAACGCGGGATTTGATATATTTGACGCGGTATTCTTCCTGGCTGCGCCAATAGTATTTGATTTCGTTCAAACCAAACGTGCGGATATCCATATAGTAAATGTAAACGCTGCATTCGGGCAGTTGCTCACGGATTTCCATAGCGATATTGGCCGAAACCGTGCAGCAGATCTTTGAGCACCATTCGCGGCCGATCTGCCTATCCCGGGAGCCGACGCACAACAGGATCGCTACCCGTTCCGGTGCCCTGCCGTCCGACGGGCAGTAAACCCCCTTACCCGACGAAATCATTTGTTCCACCTGAACCGTGGTCACGACGTCCGGGTAGGTGCCGAAGCCCCATTCCGGCTTGTTGATGGAATCGAAATGGGTGAAGCCCGTCGCCAGTATGGCAGCCGACACCTGACAGCTTTCGCCATTACTCAAGGTCGCCGTGAACGCTCCCGGCGCGCCGGTGAATTCCGTGACCCGCGCACCACTGCGAACGTCGACCAGGTCACTCTCCGCCACCCGCGAGACCATGCCGCCAATGGCATCCTTGGCCCATTCGTCGCTGGGCACCAGCTTGGCATAGCCCGAGATGATCGGCGCGCCGCCCAATCGATCTTCTTTTTCCACCAGAATGGAATTGCGGCCCACGGCGGACAAAGCCTGGGCAGCAGACAGGCCGGCGGGTCCGCCGCCAACAATGAGGATAGGTTCAGTCAACGTTGATACCCTTCACCGGAAGTGATGGCCCGCTTGGGGTCATACAATGTTTCTATTTTGCCCTCGGCGACGTCTTCCAAATAGGCTTCGAATTCCGCCTTCGCGGTCTGCCAATCAATGCCAAGTTTTTCCATCAGCCCTTCGAAGGGCGAGGCATGCCAATGCAATTGCACGATCTTGTAGGGATGCGCCCCGCACAGCAATGCCGCCATTTGACAATCAGCCATTACAGGCAGTGCATAATCCTTGCCCACCGCCTTGCCGATCCATTGGTTCTTGTCCAGGGTCGTAATGCAGCCCGTATCGTGACCTACCATGACGTCCGCGTGGGCCTCCTCAACCGCGACCTTGATCTTACGGTCGATGGCGAAGGAGCGGGTAAACTCCCGCTCTGAAATGATGTGGCGAAAGCCAAAGCCGCAGCAATCATACCAGGTGGAGTAATCGATCACCTGGGTGCCCATCTCCTGCATGATGCCGGTGGAAACCGCGACCCGGTTACCGTCCAGGACATCATCGTCATAGATCACATCCTCCGGCACCATCTTGTAGACATGACAGGCAGGATGGATCGTCACACGCAAACTCGAGGCGTCAATTTGCTGCTTCGCCGCAATCCGCTGGCGCATGACATGCAGCCATTCGGAATAGTGCACGATCTCCTCGGGGATCAACAACTTGCCGTCAATCAGGCGGTCCAGCTTGGCCAAAATTTTGCGGACCTGCTCCCTTAATTCAGCCGAATGCATCAGGAAATGACGAATTTCCTTGTAGTTGCCGAACGAAGTGCCGCAATGCACCAGGGGATAATAATAACCTGGATCGAGACCTTCCGCCTGGGCCGAGACATAGGCCTGATGGAAATTGCGCAAAAACACCGCCGCCAGGGAAACGATGTTGCCAATGCCAGAGCCATGGTAGTTCCAGGCCGTGCACGAGGTCTGATCTGTTTCATCCAGATAGCGGGTCCCGGTCTGGTTCATCAGCCACAACAGAGAGGCCGGATAGCCGGGAATATTGCCGCATTGCCCACAGGATTTGTGATGCCAAAGCTGGTTGGTGGGAATTTTCTTGTCCCAGCCATAGAGCGTCTTGGCCATCACGGGTTCATGTTGATCGCCAACACGATGGACGATGATCTCACCGTCTTTTTCCAGCTCCCACATAGCATCGCGCACGTCTTCGACACGATCCTTGTTGGTCAGCATGGCCCGCTTATCAATCTTTAGCTCGACCCAGGATGTCGCGGTGGCGGCGTCCTGCGCGCTTAGCTTCGCATCACGCCATTCTTCCCCATGGCCGGTAAATTTCTCGCCGCTATTGCTCATCGCCTAACTCCCCATTGCAAACGAGCTTAAGTGATCGTGCTTAATCATCGTCATCGTCATCGTCATCATCGTCCTGCTCTTCGAGCCAGTCTTCGTAATCTTCGCGCTTTTCATCCATAATATCGACGACCACATCGAACAGATTTTCATCCATGGTTTCCAATTGATCGAGGACCCCGCTGTCTTCCCAGATCGTGTATAGCTCAATCGAGGTTTTCAGGTTGACCGCCCAGGCGGTCTCCAGGGTGTGAAGGGTTGGCATGGGAATGGCCTTGCGCAGGATATTCAGCGGTGCCTCAACCTTGGAAATATTCGGTCCCCAATCGGGGAAATGATCCGGCGTGATCATATTCGGTGCCAATTGGTTGCCTGTGGACATCACCTTCAACATCACGCGGGAGAATGGGCGCAGGACTTCCTTGGCCGATTCCATGCCGTGCTTGATGGCAACCTCGCGCATCACCATCACAAGGCCGCCGGGTGAATTGCCGAACGGACAGCGCGCCGCGCAGGTATAGCATTGAGCGCAGGCCCAGATTTTTTCCTGCATGGCATCATGGATGCCTTCAAGATTTTCCGTCCATAACAGCTGTACGATTTCGCGCGGGGAATAGTCGTAATAATGCGCGGATGGACAAGTTGCCGTGCAGATGCCGCAATTCAAACAGCCGTTCAGCTCGTGATCGTAACGGGGGTGGCTGCTGATATCATCGAAGATCTGTTCCAACTCTTCCCTATCAACAGGCGCATCGGCGCTGACAGGATCAGCGATTACCGTGGCATTTGCCTTTGCGTTTGATGGGGCCGAAGTTGTCATCGTCTCAGGCTCAACATTCAATTCTGTGATCAGTAAGTCAGAACGCGGGTGTCGTCGTCTTCCATGACCTGTTCAATCAGGTAAGCGCCACCCACCACGCCGGAACATTCCGGGATCAGGTCATCTTCCGTCATGTCGAACAGATCAAGATTGGGTGAGCAGCAGCGAAACACCACGCCGGCCTCGTGGGCATCCTTGATGAAATCATAGACACTCTTGGGCGAGCCTTCTTTAACAAACAGCTTTTCCGCCACACCCTTGCGCATCAATTGCCCGGCGGTTGCCGTGCAAACCACCTCAACCTCATATTCCATGGCCGCAGCAACGGTCGCCTGAAAGAACGGCGCGCCTAACTCCTCCGCATTGCGTGGGTCCGTGTTGACCATGATGATCACCAGCTTATCGGCCATGCGCTCTTCCATCCAGTATCCAAGAATTTATCATATGCAATTTATTGCAAATGATAGTCAAAAAGTCCATCGCCAAAAGGCGTTTATGTTTGGCCGTCACGTTTCATCCAGCCGGTCCGCTGGATCAAGCCGACCATGATCTTTTGCAGGCTGCGCTCAATTTCCAAGTGGGCCGCGCGCAATTTTTTCAGCTCCGGTATCGCGTGTTCGGGACTATCCTCGAATTCCATGATCAGATCTTCGATGATGCCTGACTTGACGCCCGGATTGCCGGCAAAGCCGAAACTGTTTTCAGCCACCTGAAAGACCATGGCCACGCCGTCGCTATCGCTGGCCAACACCTGCGCGCTTGCAGGCGGCAAGGCGCGGTCACGGCCATATCGGACAATGGGAAACGTCGCGGGCAAAAACGCCGCCGCTTCGTTGTCGCTGGCA
>Ga0233439_10002165_pt1 | contig 22705 bp, 19 predicted proteins | sample SI_123_September_6_FD_182713 | JGI IMG/M metagenome (GOLD analysis project Ga0233439, IMG submission 182713) | Seawater microbial communities from Saanich Inlet, British Columbia, Canada - SI_123_September2016_100_MG | ecosystem: Environmental > Aquatic > Marine > Inlet | place: Canada: British... | reverse complement strand
CATGCGGTTCAGCCCTTCAAACTGGAATGGCTTGGTCACAACGCCGACGGTCAGAATGCCCTGTTCGCGTGATGCCCGGGCAATGACAGGGGCCGCCCCTGTTCCGGTGCCCCCGCCCATGCCGGCGGTGATGAACACCATGTTTGATTGCTGGATATGTTCGATGATGTCATCGATTGCTTCTTCGGCGGCCGCTTTGCCGACATCGGGTCGTGATCCGGCACCCAGGCCCTGGGTAATGTTGCGCCCCAGCTGGATGCGGCGTTCTGCGCTGGTCTGGGAGAGTGCCTGGGCATCGGAATTGCCAACAACGAATTCAACACCTTCGAGATTATGCTCGATCATGTTGTTGACGGCATTCCCCCCGGCACCGCCAACGCCAATGACGGTAATTCTGGGTTTAAGATCGGGTTCTGGGCTCGGCATTTTTATATTTATGGTCATGTCAGCCTCCTCAGGCAGTAAGTGTGTTAAGTGCGATTGTTCAGTTGCAGAAAAGTGGGTTGTTAAAAATTTTCACGGAGCCATAAACCGACCCGGCCTAATGGACCGGTCGGCATTCCAGTTCGGGTTCCAATTGTCTGGGTTGTTTCAGGTGCTTCATCGGGACGTCGTACAGCAAAGGCCAGTAATCCGGCGCAGGCGGTAAAAGCCGGCCCGCCAGTGGAATCGGCCAGCCCGGCGATCTTGAGCGGCCGGCCCAGACGAATTTGTTTGTCCAGAACACTACCGGCCAGTTCAGTAACGCCCTGAAGCTGGCTGGCACCGCCGGTTAACACCACGCGACGTCCGGCAATTTTGTCGTAGCCGGTCATTTCCAGTTGCCCGCGCAGAAGTTCGAATGTTTCTTCCAGCCGGGGCCGGATGATTCCGACCAACATGGAGCGGGGTACGTGGTTTGCCTGGGCGCGGTCTTCTTCGCCCATCAATGGCACATCAATCATTTCGCGATCATCGGATCCCGATGCCATGGCGTTGCCGTACAGCGTTTTCATGCGTTCGGCATGGGCCATGGGTGTGGAAAGGCCGCGGGCAATATCAGAGGTGACATGGGTCCCGCCGACGGGAATGGAGGCGCTGTGCAACAGGTGGCCGTCGTAAAATACGGCCAAAGATGTGGTTCCTGCCCCCATGTCAATGACGGTCGCGCCTAAATTGGCTTCGTCTTCAACCAATGCGGCAAGGCCAGAAGCATAAGGCGCGATCACAATGTCAGCGACATCCAGACGGCATCGTGCAAGGCAGGTTACCAAGGTGCGTATGGCCCCGGTGGTGGCCGTGACCACATGCATGTTGACGCCAAGACGTTCGCCATACATGCCGCGCGGGTCGCGGATGCCGCGCGCGCCATCTATGGAATAGCCAACGGGGATGCAATGAATTAGTTCGCGTTCATCAGATTGCGATGCGCTATGGCCCTGGGCCAGAACCTTGCGGACATCACCATCGCCCACTTCATGTCCGGCGATGGAAAGGTCGTATTGAAGAATTTCGGATTGCGGGGCACCACCGGAAAGATTGACGATGACTTCTTCGATGGTTTCACCGGCCATTTGTTCGGCAGCGTGGACCGTGGCCAAAATGGCATTTTCTGCCGCTTCGACATCAGAAATAATACCCGCGCGCACCCCGTTCGATGCGTGATGGCCAATGCCCACGACCCGTATGGTGCCATCATCGCCCACTTTCGCGATGAAGCAGGCGATCTTGGACGTCCCAATATCCAGGGCTGCGATCAAGCCGTTTTTATTTTTAGCCATGCGTTTTTTCATGACGGCATCTTTCTCAAGTGTCCTTGCTTGGCCCACGATGGGCATGTCGTTTCTTTTTAAGGGACTTCGCCTTGGGCGATGTTCGGACCACCAACCGATCGGCAAGGCGCAAATCAATCATGACAATGTCGCGGTCCAGAATGCGCTCAGCAGTGACAAGGCGGGCTAGCTTCAAAACAGCCCGTGCGGCATTTTTTTCAGGCAACCGGGCAATGACGCCATTGTTGAACTTCAGGTCCCAGCGCCGTTTTGATACCCGGATCATGGCGTGGGTTGCGTCCATTAATTTTGGGTGGGCGCGCATGATTTCAATCATGGCCTCTGCGTGTTTCGGGGCATCTTTTCCAACCACCATTGGCAAATGACGCCAAGCACCCAGTCGGTTGCGATCAATCACAACCCCTTCGCGATCAATCAGGGCCAATCGGCCGCCGCGTTGCCAAAGTGCCAGTGGCACCCGTTCAGCAAGACGCACATAAAGGGTGTCAGGCAGACGGCGCTCTACGGTTGCAGCGCGAATCCAGGAAAGTTTTTCAAGCCGTAATTTGGCCCCATGGGGATCAAAGCCCAGGATGGCCGATCCTTGTTTCGCCCCAAGGACACGGGTGATTTTTGCGCGGGGAACACGATTCCTGCCAATGACCAGAACATGGGTAACCCGCAATCCCATTTGGGCACTGAAATCGAGGCCCGTGCGGCGGCTCTTTTCAAGGCTGGCGCTGATGACATTGGCACCGTCCCCAAGGGTGAAAAACCATCCCCCACCCAGACCCAGAACAGCAAAGACCATAAGGAAGAGGCTCCAAACCAGCTTCCTGCGTCCAGCGGCCGATAACCACATCCGGGAACGCCCGGCATGTTTGGGGCGTTTTTTAGGTGTTTTGGTCGGCGTTGTGCGTTTTAACGCGGGCATGTTGCGTCCTCTACCATCCAGGCGACAAGATCATTAAAAGAAATGCCCTCATGGGCAGCGATTTCGGGGACCAAAGAAAGCGGGGTCATTCCGGGCTGGGTATTAACCTCAAGAATGTAAAACTGGCCCGGTTTATCCCCTGTATCGTCATAGCGAAGGTCGGTCCGGCTGACCCCTTTGCACCCAAGTGCGTCATGGGCCGTTTGGGCAATTTCCAGCGCTTCGTCGTAGGCAGCCTTTGACAGGGGGGCTGGCATCACATGTTCCGCCCCGCCTTCGGTGTATTTGGCCTGATAATCATAGAACTGGCCCTTGGGGCGAATTTCAATGGCACCCAGCGCTTCATCGCCCATGACGGCGACCTGAATTTCGCGACCGGGAATAAACCGCTCAACCAACACCGCATCGCCATAAGACCATTCCCCTGCCAGTGCCGGGGGGGCCGTTTCATCAATCACAATATGAACCCCGACGCTGGAGCCCTCGCCCAAGGGTTTGACAACATAAGGCGGTGCCATGACGGTGCCTGCCAGAACGTCTGATCGTTCTGCGGTGCGGCCTTCGGCGCAGGTCAGGCCTGCTTCGGTAAACAGGCGTCGTGCACTGGGTTTGTCCATGGCCAGTGCCGATGCCAGAACCCCGGAATGGGTGTAGGGGATGCCTAAAAATTCAAGGACCCCCTGAATGCAACCGTCTTCGCCAAAGCGTCCGTGCAAGGCATTGAAGATCACGTCTGGTTTTGGGTCCAGCGTCGTCAACAGCGCGCTTAAATCACGGCTGACATCAATTTCACGGACGTCATGGCCAAGGTCGCGAAGGGCTTTCGCACATGCAGCACCCGACACCAGAGAAACCTCACGTTCAACAGAAGGCCCGCCCATAAGAACAGCGACAGAAAGGGTCATGGCTGTGCCCTCTCAATCGGGATGGCTTTGGGGCCATTTTTGGCAGGGATTCCCAAGATGCGAATTTCCCATTCCAGGGTGATCCCGGTCTTGGCCTTGACGCGGCGGCGAACTTCTTCGCCCAAAGCCTCAATTTCGGCGGCACTGGCACCGCCTTCATTGACCAAGAAATTGCAGTGCAGTTCAGATACCCGGGCATGGCCCAATGCAAGCCCACGACACCCCGCCTGATCAATCAATTCCCAGGCCTTGTGGCCTTCGGGGTTCTTGAAGGTGGACCCGCCGGTGGGCGTGCGCACGGGCTGGGTCTCTGTGCGGGCCTTTTGAATTTCGGTGATTTGTTCGGCGATGGCTTTGCTGTCGCCGGGGGTGCCCTTGAACCGGGCAGAGGTGAAAATCCAGTCTTCGTCCACGGTGACATGGCGATAGGTAAAGCCCATATCCGCAGCGCTCAGGGTATGGATGGTGCCATCGCCATCAATGGCATCGGCAGAAATCAGCACGTCTTTTATTTCGTGGCCATACGCACCGGCATTCATGCGCAAGGCACCGCCGATGGTACCGGGAATGCCTGCCATGAATTCAAGCCCGGCAATGGCGTTGGCGCCTGCAAATTTGGCGATATTGGTATCAAGGGCACCGGCGCCAGCGATGATGTCATGATCGGTTTGGGATATGGCTGCAAATTCCCTGCCCAGCCGGATGACCACACCGGGAATGCCGCCATCGCGCACCAGAATGTTGGACCCAACGCCAATGATGGTAACCCCAATGTCTTTGGGCTTGTCGCGCAGGAACGTGGCAAGGTCTTCGGTGTCTTTGGGACGGAACATCACTTCTGCTGGCCCGCCGACGCGAAACCAGGTGACCTGGCTGAGGTCTGCCCCTTCACGGGTGCGCCCCCTGACCGGAGGAAGGCGATCAAGAAGACGATCCGTTTCTTGTTTTGCCGCCATCATGATCGGCCCTCATTTTGTTCGCTGTCGTTACCAGCTAATTCACCGGGCAGCGCTTGGGCCCAGTTGGTGATCGATCCTGCCCCCAGGCAGACCACCAGATCATCTGGTCGTGCCATGGTTTTTATAAGGCCCGCTAAATTTTCAGGGGCTTCAAGGGCGATGACGTCGCGGTGGCCGTGGGCGCGGATGCCGTCTACCAGTTCGTCCCGGTCAATGCCGATGATGGGGGTTTCCCCTGCGGCATAAACATCAGAAACGATGACGGTGTCGGCATCATTGAAGCAGGTGCAGAAATCTTCGAACAGCGCTTGCAGTCGCGAGTACCGGTGGGGCTGGACCACGGCAAAAATGCGGCCCTTACAGGCACCGCGCGCGCCTGCCAGAACAGCAGCAATTTCTACGGGATGGTGGCCATAATCATCAATGACGGTGACCCCATTGGCCTCGCCGGTTTTGGTGAAGCGTCGTTTAACCCCGGCAAAGGCATTTAACGATTTGCGAATAACACCATCATCAACGCCCATTTCCTGGGCAACGGTGATGGCGGCCAGCGCATTCTGGACATTGTGCCCGCCCAGCATCGGCAGGGTGATGGCTTCGAGGGTGCGGGGATTCGATGATGCCCTAGGGGTCAAGATGACATCGAAATGGGTCATGCCCGCTTCGCCCCGAACATTAACGGCCCGGACATCGGCTTGGGGGCTCATGCCATAGGTGATCAGTCTGCGATCAGCGACCCGTGGGATCATGGCCTGAACTTCGCCGTGGTCAATGCACAATGCGGCAAAGCCATAGAAGGGGATGTTTTGGACAAAGGAAACGAAGGCGGTGCGCAGGGTGTCAAAATCACCGTAAAAATCCAGATGTTCGGGATCAATGTTGGTGACGACTGCAATGGTGGCGGGCAGTTTGGTAAAGGTGCCATCCGATTCGTCGGCTTCCACCACCATCCATTCCCCCTCACCTAACCGGGCATTGGAACCATAGGCATTGAGAATGCCGCCATTGATCACGGTGGGATCAAGTTCTGCTCCATCAAGAATGGCCGATATCAAGGACGTGGTTGTTGTCTTGCCATGGGTCCCCCCAACGGCGATGGACCATTTAAGGCGCATCAATTCGGCCAGCATTTCGGCGCGGCGCACGATGGGGATCAAACGCGTGCGCGCGGCTTCCAGTTCCGGGTTGTCGCGGGGAATGGCCGATGAAATAACAACAACCTGTGTTTCCCCAAGGTTATCGGCATCGTGACCAATATGAACAACAATTCCCATATCCCGAAGGCGGACGACGTTGGGATTGTCTGAAACATCGGAACCCTGAACCTTGTAGCCCAGATTGTGAAGAATTTCGGCGATGCCACTCATGCCGATGCCGCCGATGCCGACAAAATGAATGGTGCCAATGGTAAGGGGGAGTGCCTTCATGCGGCTTTCCTTCCAGGCTCACCACAATTGCTGGTGGGCACCATGCCCATGACCAGCGCTGCCATGTTTCTGGCGGCATCTTTTTGGCCCGCAGCCCGTGCGGCTGTCGCCATGGTTTCTATGGCCCGGGGCTGGCTGAAAATTAATTTCAACCGCGCGGCAAGGGTTGTCGGGGTGAAGTCGGGCTCATGGATCATTTCAGCCCCACCCTGATCGACCATGGCCTGGGCATTGGCGGTTTGGTGATCGTCTGCCGCATGGGGGTAGGGAACCAGAATTGCCGGGCGGCCCGCCGTGGTTAGTTCTGCAATGGTGGATGCCCCGGAACGGCATATCACAAGATGCGCATTGCCCAGCCGTTCGGCAAGATCGTCAAAGAACGGGGCCAATTCCACCTTCAGTCCAATTTTGTCATAGGCAGCGCGGACCATTTCCATATCTTCCGGGCGACATTGCTGGGTCAGGTGGATGCGGTCGCGCAAATCATTGGGAAGTGCCGCCATGGTTTGGGGAATCACGGTGCTGAAAACGCTGGCACCTTGGCTGCCACCAGTCACCAATAAATTGATGGGGTTGCTTTTCCCTGCCTCCCGGAAGGGACGGATGCGCAAATCCCGGATCTGTTCACGAACGGGGTTGCCGGTAAAGATTACTTTTGGTGCATCCCTGGGGTTCAGTCGGGCCACCTCTTCGAAGGACGTGGCGATTGCCGATACCCGTGGGGCCAAAAGCCTGTTGGCGCGGCCCAGCAACGCATTTTGTTCGTGGATCACCGTTGGCAGGCCCAGATTGGTGGCTGCCATCATGGTTGCAACAGATGGATATCCGCCAAACCCGACCACCACTGAAGGGGACAGCCTTTGCAACAGGCGTCGCGATCGCAAGGCACCGTACGCAAGTGTGGCAAACCCCATGATTTTTGCACCCAAGGCAACGCCGCTGACCCGTTGGGCAGGGATGGCATGGGTGGTGACATCATTCAGGGAACCAGACCAGGTTTTGCCGCGCTGGTCCGTAAACAAGGCGAGCGTTTGCCCCAGCCTTTGCAATTCTTCTGCCAGCGCCTGTGCCGGAAAAACATGCCCGCCGGTGCCGCCGGTAACAAGGACGATGGGGTGACGCCGTGTAATTTCGGATGCGGTTGTCGTCATGTCTCCCCCAATCCAATCCGCTTTCGGGTCAATGCCAGCACCATGCCCATGGTGATGGCAATGCCGATGAGCGATGACCCGCCATAAGAGATAAAGGGAAGCGTCATGCCCTTGGTGGGGATGAGGTTCAGGGTCGATGCCATGTGAATGACCGCCTGGAGGCCAAACTGGGTCAGCAATCCGGTGACCGCCAGCAAGATGAACAGGTTATGGGTATTGAGGCTTCTGGCAATCCCACGCAAGACCACAAAGGCAAACAACAGAACGATTATAAGACAGGCCAACAGACCAAGTTCTTCGCCCGCCACGGCAAAGATGAAATCAGAATGGGCATCGGGCAGGATTTCCTTGACCGTGCCCTCACCGGGGCCGCGTCCAAACAGGCCGCCGTTCATGAAGGCTTCTAATCCGGTCAGCGCCTGAAAATTATCGCCAGCGGCCGGGTCCAGAAAACGGTCAATGCGGCTGGAGAAATGGGGCAAATAAGCATAAGCCAGCGCTGCCCCGCCTCCGGCCAGCACGATCGCGCCGACAAGCCAGTAAAGTGGCATGCCTGCGATAAAGAACTGGGCAAAGAACATGGCAGTGACCACAGCGGTCATGCCCATATCGGGTTGCAGGACAAGCAGCAGAACGGTCAGCCCATAAAGGGCGAATGCGATCCATTGGCCCGGGAACTTTTCGTTCATCTTGGCCGTTGCCATCATCCAGGCAATAGTAATGGCGAAGGCTGGCTTGATCAGCTCTGAGGGTTGCAAAGACAGGCTGGCAATTCTGATCCAGCGCCTAGCACCCTTGATCTCTATTCCCATCAACAGGGTCGCCACCATCAGGACAATGGAAATCAGGAACAGGGCGACACCAACGCGGCGGATGCCCCGGGGTTCCATCATTGATAATCCAAAGATGGCAATGGTTGCGGGGATCAGATAGATCATCTGGCGGTTGACGAAGTAATAAGAGTCATACCCGATGCGCTCAGCAACGGCGGGGGATGCTGCCAGCGTTAACAAGATGCCAAACGCAATCAGCCCGCCAATGGCGGCCAGCGTCCAACGGTCCACGGACCACCACCAGTTGGCCATGACAGAGGTATCAGTGCGGGCAAAGCTGATCATGATCCTGTCTCCAGGGCTTCAACCCCATGGCGGAAGGCCATGCCGCGGGCTTCGAAATTTGCAAATTGATCAAAGGACGCACAGGCGGGCGATAGCAGAACGACAGATTCTTCTGTCGATGAAGCGGCTGCCGCGTAAGCCGCAGCAATGGCCCCGTCCAGATCATCGCAATGGCTGTGGGGGACGTCATCGCCAAGGGTGTTGGCAATGTCGTCAGCGGCTTCACCGATTAAAAAGGCGTGTTTGATCCTTGAAAATGCCGGGGCTAAATCTTCAAACCCGCCATCTTTGGCCCTGCCACCGGCAATCCAGTAAACATGGTCGTAACATTCAAGGGCGCGTAGCGCTGCAATGGGATTGGTTGCTTTTGAATCATTGACGAAGCGGATGGTGCCAGCGCGCCGGATTAATTCCTGGCGATGGGCAAGACCGGGATAGGTTTTAAGGGCCGTGGCAATGCTGGCTGCATCAATGCCTGCTGCCAGCGCCGTGGCCGTGGCAGCCGCCGCGTTTTGGTGATTGTGTGCCCCGGGTAAATTTTCTACATCGCGGATGTCGGCAATGAGATGCTTTTTCCCATCCCGGTTGTCGATCACACAGCCATTTTCGATGCCAATGCCACCGTCAATTATCGAACTGCCCGAAATGGGGACAATGTTCATGCCGCCTTTTTCTTCCAGGCGGGCACAGAGCGCACGACAATGGTCATCGTCGGTACCAACGATGGCGATGGCATTATTTCGGGTCAGGGCGAACAGGTTTTCCTTTGCCGCAACGTAGCCATCTATCCCGCCATGGCGGTCAAGGTGATCGGGGCTGATGTTGATCAACACCGCGATGTCAAAGGCCGCCGCCGTGATCCGTTCAATCTGATAGCTGGATAATTCCAATATATAGGTGCCATCGGCGCCCAATTCGGAAAGCCCTAAAGCCGCCGGTCCAAGGTTCCCCCCGATTGCGGCTTTGCGCCCGGCGTTTGCAAAAATATGGCCAAGAAGGGCAGTCACGGTGGATTTGCCATTGGTGCCGGTGATGCCAATAAAATTGGCATTACGTTGTGCTTCGGCCAGCAATTCAACATCGCAAATAATGGGAACCCCTGCGCCCCGCGCCCGTTCGGCCACAGGATGGGGGCTTGGAAAACTGTGGGGAATGCCGGGGCTAAGGACCAGCGCACATGTATCAGAAAAATCGGCTTGACCCAGATCGCCAAGGGGAATGCCTTTAAGGGCGGCAGCTTCGCGTCTCGGGCCATCATCATCCCATGCGGTGACATTGGCACCGGAACGCTGCAATGCTTCGGCCGCGATCAACCCCGATAGGCCAAGGCCCATGACCGCATACGTATTGCCAGTTGTTTGTGGAAGCCGGATCATCTCATCACCTCAGCTTCAGGGTGCTAAGCCCGATCAAGGCCAGGATCATGGCGATAATCCAGAAGCGAATGACAATGGTGGCCTCAGCCCAGCCTTTTTGTTCAAAATGATGATGCAGCGGTGCCATCCGAAAGACGCGCTTTCCGGTCAACTTGAAGGATGCCACCTGAACAATCACCGAAATTGTTTCCAGAACAAACAACCCACCGATGATGGCCAGCACCAATTCGTGTTTGGTGATAACGCTGATGGTGCCAAGGGCACCGCCCACGGATAGGGAACCGGTATCGCCCATGAAGACCATGGCGGGCGGGGCGTTGAACCACAGAAACCCAAGACTGGCCCCAACGAGAGCGCCACAGAACACGGCTAGCTCTCCGGTTCCGGGGACAAAATGAAGTTGCAGGTAATTTGAAAAGACGGCGTTGCCCACCAGATATGAAATCAGGGCAAAACAACCAGCCGCAATCATAACCGGAACAATGGCGAGCCCATCCAGCCCATCGGTCAAATTCACCGCATTGGATGCCCCGACCATGACCAGAATTGCGAATACCGGGAAAAACCAGCCGAGATTAAGCAGCAAGTTTTTAAAGAATGGCACCGCTAATGTCGTGGCAAGGGGGTCGCGGGTAATTTCCATCACCCAAAGGGCTGCAATCAGCGCGATGGTGATTTCCATTGAAATGCGAAGTTTGCCTTTCAGGCCCCGGTGATTCATGCGGGTGAGTTTCAGATAATCATCGGCAAAGCCAATGGCGCCGAAGCCAAGGGTGACCAGCATCACCACCCAGACATATTGGTTGGTCAGGTCAGCCCACAATAAGGTGCCGACGGAAACCCCAAGAAGGATAATGAAGCCGCCCATGGTGGGCGTCCCCTTTTTGGTCAACAGATGGCTTTCGGGACCATCTTCACGAATGGGTTGGCCTTCGGCCTGGCGCGATTTCAGCCAGCGGATAACGCAAGGCCCGGTCAGGAAGCAGACAATCAGCGCGGTCATGACCGCAGCACCAGAGCGAAAGGTGAGATAGCGGAATAGGTTGAGCACAGGAAAATCAACGGCCAGCGGGGAGAGAAGGTTGTAGAGCATATCGGGTCAGCCTCCATTCGCTGCGGTTGGGGTGGATGGCGGTATTGAAAGCGCTTCAACGACCGTGCCCAGATGTTGGCTGTTTGATGCCTTGACCAGCACCACGTCACCCGATTGCAAAGTGCGTTCCAGCAGGGGAACCAGTTCATCAGCGTGGGTTGTGTGGCCGCCGCGTTTGGAACGGGGCAGGGCATCATCAAGGTGCATCATGTTGTCGCCCGTGGTCAGGACCAGATCGACCCCGGATGCAAGAAGATCTTCGGCCAGTCCTTCGTGGGTTCTGGCAGAGCCATGGCCCAATTCCAGCATATCGCCCAGAACGGCAATGCGTCGGCCACCGTCGCCGGGGATGCATTCTGCCAATACCTTGAAGGCGGCGCGCATGGAGGCTGGGGATGCATTGTATGAATCATCAATCACCGTTGCCGTGCTGCCGTCATTCAAAATGACGGAAAGCCGTCGCCCGCGTCCAGCCGGGGTTGGCATGGTGCCCAGCATGTGTAGTGCGCCATCAAGATCACCACCCCCAACCTGGATTGCGGCTAGCACAGCCATGGCGTTTTGTGCGGAATGGCGCCCTGGCAGTGCCAGAGAGAAATCAATCACGGTGCCCATGACATCGGCAGAGACAATGGATGCGCCATTGCCCCGGAAAGAAAGCAGGCGAACGTCTGAGCTTGGGTTTTCCCCAAAGGACACAATGCGGTCAATGCCGCGGGTTCGGGCCTCATTAGCAAGCAGGTCAAAATAGGGGTTGTCGCGGTTGAGGATGGCCGTGCCCGCACCGCGCATGCCATCGAAAATTTCGGATTTGGCAAAGGCGATTTCTTCAACGGATTTGAAAAATTCCAGATGCACCGCTTCGACGGTGGTGATGATAGCAATTTCGGGATAGAGCAGCCGTGAAAGTGGTGTGATTTCGCCCGCATGGTTCATGCCGATTTCGAACACACCGAAATCGCTGTCGCCATGCATCCGGGCCAAAGATAAAGGCACCCCCCAGCGGTTGTTAAGATTGCCCTGGCTGGTTGTGACCGTCCCCGATGGTGCCAATGCCGCGCCTAAGGCTTCCTTGGTGCTGGTTTTGCCAACGCTGCCCGTGATGGCAATGATTTTAGCATCGGCGCGTTTGCGCGCAGTCCGGGCCAGCTTCATCAGACCGGCATAGGTGTCATCGACGATCAATAGGGGATGTCCGCCGCCGTGATCTGATGGGATGTGTTCAACCATTGCCGCCGCCGCCCCTGCAGCAAAGGCATCATCGAGAAAAATATGGGCATCGCGATTTTCACCACGGATGGCAATGAACAGATCGCCGGGTTCCACAGTGCGGGTGTCAATGCTTACCCCTTGTGCAAGCCAGGGTTGGGTTGAATGTCCCCCGGTGGCAGCCTCTGCCTCTGTAGCGGTCCACAATGGTGTGGTGGGAGATGGGATGGTCGCCGTCATTTAGGGGCATCCTCCCGGGAAATGGCTTGGGTGATTTCATCGGCGTCAAAGAAAGGTAAAACCTGATCGCCAATGATTTGGCCGCGTTCATGGCCTTTCCCGGCAACCACGAGAATGTCACCCGCCCCCAGTTCGGAAATGGCGGTTTGAATGGCATCATGACGATTGGCAATGACACGAATGTCGGTTTGATCCGGCACGCCTGCAAGAATATCGCGGCGGATGGTATCGGCATTTTCGTTGCGCGGGTTGTCATCGGTGACAATAACCCGGTCCGCAGATTGGGCTGCGATCAGCCCCATTTCAGGGCGTTTGCCACGATCCCGATCGCCGCCACAGCCAAAGACAATTGAAAGCCGGCCCGTCGCATGGGGCCGAAGGGCGGACAGGGCATTGGCCAGTGCATCGGGGGTGTGGGCATAATCAACGAAGGCAGCGCCGCCATTTTTGCGGGACCCAATCAGTTCCATGCGCCCGGGCGCGCCCACAAGATGGGGAATGGCCCCAAGGGCAGCACTTGTTTCGCCGCCACAGGCCATGACCAGACCTAAAGCACAAGCCACGTTTTGAATTTGAAAGCCGCCCACCAGCGGCACATTGATGTCTTGGGTGGTGCCATTGATATCCAGACTGACCAATTGGCCAAGGCCCTGGGGCCGGTGGCGCATAATTTTGATATCGGTGCCGGCAATGCCATAGCTGATGATGCGGATGCCACGATTGGTGGCAATGTCACAAAGGCGTTCAAATTCAGGAATATCGGCATTGAGAACGGCAATGCCCCCTTCTGGCAAGAGGTCCGAAAACAGCCGGGCCTTGGCCATGAAATAGTCCTGATCGGTGCCGTGATAATCCAGATGATCCCGGGTGATGTTAGTGAAGGCGGCGGCTTGCAGACGAACACCATCAAGGCGGAATTGATCAAGCCCGTGGGAGGATGCTTCCAGCGCTAAATGACTGACCCCGCGTATTGTCAGGCGCATCAAGGTGTCATGCAGGGTTACAGGATCGGGCGTGGTGAGGGTGCCCGGTTCTTCTATCTCTGGTGCGCTAATCCCGAGAGTCCCCATGGAGGCTCCGGGTAAATTCATGTGCGCCCAGATTTGGCGAACAAAACTGGCGACGGATGTTTTGCCGTTGGTGCCGGTTACGGCGCAAATGGTATCGGGCTGTTCAGAGAAAAACCGGGCGGCCATGATGGACAGGCGCCTTCTTGGTTCTGCATCTTCAACGATCGGAATATTGCCAAGGTTTGGCAGATCGGAAATTTCAAGGGCCGTGCCTGTGGGTGCCAAGATGGCAGCGGCACCCCGGGAAAGGGCATCAGAAATGTAGCTGCGCCCATTTTCATGGTTGCCCGCACTGGGAAGGGCCGCAAACAGATTGCCGGGCTGGACCTTGCGGCTGTCTGCCGTCAAACCGGTAATCTCGACTTTTTGTACTGCTTTACTTTGTGCCAATGGGTCACCTTCGTCGTCAATAAGTTCAGAAAGAAGCAAGGTCTTTACCCCGTCGCCTACCAGCGATTGTCGGAATGTGAATGTTCAGGGCCTTTCGGACCTGTTTGGAATTTTCGTCTGTTGGTGCGATGCCCAACAGGGGGGCGGCGCGGGAAATAAACCGGCTGACCACCGGTGCTGTGACCCAGCCGCCCGTGGCGTAGCCATGGGTGCGGGCATTGCCATGGGGTTCATCGACCAGCGCCAGCACGACATAACGCGGCTTTGTCATGGGGAAGACGCCAACAAAAGAAGATATCAATGCTTTGGCGCGATACCCCCGGGTGCCAATCTTTTCCGCAGTGCCGGTTTTTCCGCCAACCAGATAACCCGGCGCGCGGGCTTTTTTCCCGGTGCCGTTGGTCACCACAAGGCGTAGAAGTTTCCGCATGTTCCGCGACGTGCGGGCTTTGAGTACCCGTTCGCCTTCAACTGGTTCATGCTTCGATGATTTAAGAAGACTGGCGGGGCGTAAAATGCCGCCATTGACGACCGATGCAACCGCCTGGGTCAACTGTACCGGGGACACGGCAATGCCATGGCCAAACGAAATTGTCATGGTGTTGATTTCGCGCCACGGCGTGGGCACCAGAGGCGCGCCAACTTCTGGAACTTCAATGCTTGCCGGGCGCAGCAGACCAAGACGAGCTAGATAATGTTTCTGGGTTTTGGTGCCCACGTCCAAGGCCATTTTTACCGAGCCGACATTGGATGAATACATGAAAATTTCAGGGACACTGAGCCAGCGCTTTTTGGAATGGAAATCGCTGATGGTGAATCGAGCAACACGGATCGGGTTGGATGCATCATAGCCGCCGCGCATGCCGACGACGCCGCTGTCCAGTGCCATGGCGGTTGTGAAAATCTTGAATGTGGAGCCCATTTCATAGACCCCCATCGTTGCCCGGTTGAAAAGGGCCTTGTTGGGAATGCGGTTGGGGGTGTTGGGATCAAAGTCAGGCAGCGATACCATGGCGATGACCTCGCCTGTTTGGGCATCCATCACCACGCCGGTCCCACCGACTGCACGGAACCGCATTACGGCAGCGCTTAGTTCCTGATGCAGAATGTGCTGGATGCGAATGTCAATAGACAATTGCAGGGGCTTGGTTCTGGCGTGCAGGGTATCGTTAAATCTTTTTTCAATACCAGCGAGCCCAATCCCATCGGTGCCGGTGAAGCCCAGAAAGTGAGCGCCCAATCGGCCGTGGGGATAAACCCGGCGTTCTTCGCGTTGGAAATAGAGCCCGGGGATGCCTTCTCGGTTAACGGCATATTGCTGGCGGGGTGTCAGGTGGCGTTTAAGCCAGACAAAGCCACGATCAGAAGCAAGTTTGGTCTTTACAATGGATTTGCGCAGATCGGGTAGGGCGCGAACCAGTTTGTTGGTGGCAGCCCGGGGGTCGATCACCAAGCGCGGGTTGGCATACAGGGATGCGGTGTTAAGGGACGTTGCCAGAACGATGCCGTTGCGATCAGTGATATCGGCTTGTCCTGCGGTGAAATTCGGGCTGCGCTTGGACTGGGCCAGACGGGGCTCACCGGTGGGTTTGACGATGGCAACATCGGCCAAGCGGAACCCAATGGCGGTAAAGGCAACGGCGAAAAGAACCGCGCCTACCAGCAACCGGGTGCGCCCGGTTTCTATGGCGACCCGGTTGGCGCTATCCATTTGGGTTCTTGTTGCGACGGGCGGGATCATGGCCCCACCTTCCGGGCTTGCACAGAAGCTTCGGGAATTTGGGCCAGTTCTGCTGGACGGAAGGGCAGGGACCCAATGGTGCCAATCTGTGCCGTGGACGGGGTGGTGAGCTTGAGAAACCGTCGGCTCAGTTTCTCAAGGCGCTGAGGCCGATTGAGATAAGCCCATTCGGCGTGAAGCACGTGGGTTTGTTCTTGTTCGTTGATGATGGCGGCATTAAGCCGGTTCAGCCGATCTTCAAGGGTTTGAACTTTGTATTTGACGTGAAAGAGACCGAAGCCAACAAAGGCAGCAAGAATAATCCAGAACAGTGTGGTCCGTCCCTTCATGCCCCCGCCTTTCTCTTGGTGTCTTGGGGGGCGTCTTTGGGGGCCTCCAGGGGAGTATCGGTTCTGATGGCGGCGCGCAATCGTGCGGAACGGGATCGCGGATTGCTTCGGGTTTCGCCGTCCAAAGGTTTGGTTACGCCACGTTTGACGAGATGAAATGTGGGCGCGGCCTCACGCTCGGTCCCCCGGGAGGGGAGGGACGGCTGGTGGCGTGAAGGCCGCGCCTTGGAACCGCAGCGGGTAGATAAAAATGTTTTAACACTGCGGTCCTCAAGAGAATGGAATGAAACGACGACCAAGCGCCCGCCGGGCCGGAGTAACGCCTCGGCCGATTTCAGGCCCCGGGCCAGTTCTCCTAATTCGTCGTTCACATAGATGCGAAGCGCTTGAAAGGTTCGGGTGGCGGGATCAAGGGTGGCTCGGCCGCGCCCGCCGGTGCGTTTTGAGCCGGTGCGTTTTGAAATTGTGCGCCGCACAATGTCCGCAAGGACCTGGGTCGTTTCAATGGGGGCAATGGCGCGCGCAGCAACAATGGCGCGCGCGATGGCACGGGACAGACGTTCTTCACCATATTGATAGATGACATTGGCCAGTTCTTCTTCGGCCAATGTGTTGACGGCATCAGCGGCACTGGTGCCATCGCTTCCCATGCGCATGTCCAGCGGGCCATCGCCCTGGAATGAAAACCCGCGTTCGGGGTTGTCGATCTGAAAGGAGGAAACCCCAAGATCAAGCACAATGCCATCAACACCATCGACGCCTTGGGCTTTGATCAAATTTTCCATGTCACCGAAACAGCCACCCAGAACCGTTAACCGGCCATCATAGTCGCGCGACATTTCGGCCCCACGGGCCACGGCCGTTTCATCGCGATCAATGGCCCAGACCGTACAGTCGGCAGCATCAAGAATGGCGCGGCTGTAACCCCCGCCTCCGAAGGTGCCATCGAGATAGGTTTCACCAGCGACAGGGGCAAGGGCGCTCAGCACTTCATTGATCATGACGGGCGTATGGGTTGGGGGTGTTTGCGCGCGCATCATGGTCATGACGGGATTACCTCATCGATCCTTATCGCGAGATGTGTCGCGCGATGTGTCTCGGGGGGCAAGCGCCAGGGTTGCGCGTCTCTCCCGAGCCCGGACCCGGGCTTCGTTCTGATGGTCTTCAAATGCTTTTGGTTCCCAAATTTGAAACGTCGCGCCCCGGCCAACGAAAGCGGCCTGGTTTTTGATGCCTGCGTGTTCAATGAGTTGGGGGGGCAAAACGATGCGCCCATCCCCATCAATCGGGATCTGATGGGAATCGGCAAAAATGGTAGAGGCAAGGTCGTCTTGTTCTTCGGAGAACTGTTCCAGCAGGTCAACGCTTTGGGATAATTGTTCCATGCGGTCCATTGCGCAGGCTTCAATGACGGCCGCGCGGTAGGAACGGAAGGCAACAACACCCTTGAAGGATTGCCCCTTAAGGGCCGCCCTGTATGGTGCGGGGACGGAAATCCGCCCTTTTTGGTCCACCTTGTTGATAAACGTGGACAGGAACAATGCCATCTGAATACTACCTGTCTAGTCACGATGCCCATGGAGGAATTTGTGCCCCCTTTGCACGCTGTAACGTGCGTCCCGAACGGTCCCCCTCGGACCAGCCCTTTATGGGATAATCTGGGATACCATGGGATTGTATGGTCGTCAATGGGAATTCAATAGAATTTCGTGGTAAATAAAGGGTTAACGTGCCGTTAAGGCACCCAAATTTGGTTTGCAATCCGCCCAGCGGTTCGCCCAGAAATTAGCCCCGATTTCTGGCCAGAGATTGGATAAACCTGTCGCTGTTGAGAATGCGAATTTTGCTGCCTTTTGGGGCGGCAATGTGTTCGGTTGATGGTTTTTTCAGGAAATTAAAGTGCCAGATGGCCTGTAAGCCGGGTTCTGTACCCACAGGGCGGACCCTATAGGTGATGACCATTCATCTGGGACGCTCGTTACCGAACGCCTCACGCGACCTACCCGGACCCGACGCGAGAACGCGCCTGCTAATGCATGGGTCCCTATTCGGTCTTGCTCCCGGTGGGGTTTACCCTGCCACTACCGTTACCGGCAGCGCGGTGCGCTCTTACCGCACCCTTTCACCCTTACCCAGCATGCCCGAAGACAAAGCTGGGCGGTATACTTTCTGTGGCACTTTCCCTGGGGTCGCCCCCGCCGGGGGTTACCCGGCACCGTATTCCCGTGGAGCCCGGACTTTCCTCCCTTTGGCGCTTTCGCGGTCCAAAGCGCAGTCATCCAGCCATCTGGCACGCCCTTAATGTGGGCCGGAAGGGCTAAAAGGTCAACTGTGGCGGTAAAATCAGGTTTTGACGGCATTTAGCCAGTTAAGGATGGCCAAATCAGTGCTGTCGGGCGATTTATTCAGCAATTCAGGGCGAAAATGTCTGTGAAAGGCGGAAATCACGGCATTTTCCTGCCCATTTTCGATGAAATAGCCAAAATTTTCCATCTCATGGCGTAAAACATCATGATCCAAGGGTGAATTATTGGGGGAAACCATATTCTGGATAAGTGATTTTGGCGGGAAAATGCCAATGCCTTCGGCTGCCAGGGCTTGCCAGTCAAAGCGTTCGCCGGGGTCGGTCTTGCGAAGCGGTGCAATGTCGGAATGTCCAAGAACGCGGTGCGCAGCAATTGGGTGGCGCGCCAGAATGACATGGGCAAGAGAGATCAGGGCATTCATTTGGGGTTCTGGGAAATCCCGGTATCCAAATTCATGGCCGGGGTTAACCAGCTCAATAGCAATAGAACAGGAATTGATATCCGTTTTTTCTTCCCACTGGGCAAGTCCGGCATGCCATGCGCGATTGTCTTCATCGACCAGGGCAAAAATTTGGCCTTGTTCATCGATCATATAATGTGCGCTGACTTTGGCTGCCGGGTCGCACAGACGATGGGATGCGGCTTCAGCACTTTCCATGCCGGTGTAATGCAGGACCAGCATGTCGATTTTGGCACCGGTCGCGCGGGCATCAAAATTGGCAGAAGATTGTTGGATCATGTCAAAAGCCATGAAGCATTTTTACCCCTGTCCTGACGTTGACGCTAGTCCCAACCTTGCCACACTCTATTCCTGGGTGATGGCGATCAGTCCAGAAGCGTCCGCAGGGTTTTTGCCAGGTCTTGCCTTAGATAAGGTTTTGGCAGCAACGTGATCCCGGGTTGAACGGTATCTTCAACGGGGTTCATGCCTTCGGGGTAGCCAGAAGTGTAGAGCACCTTAATTTCAGGCAAGAGACGCCGCGCGTGCTTTGCGACTTCGATGCCGTTGATGCCTTTGGGTAATACAACATCGGTAAACAAAAGGTCTGGGGCCGGGCCTGTTTCCAGACATTTTATGGCCTCCAGGCCATCATTGGCGGTGGTCGTTTTGTAGCCAAGGCTTTCAAGCATGTTGATGGTCATTTGTTGGACATGGGGATCATCTTCGACCACCAAGATGCTTTCGCCACGCGATGTGGGGATCGCTGGCATTGATTTGGCTGCTTCAGCTTCTATTGGTTGTTCGTTCATGGAGGGGAGGTAAATAGTGATGATGGTGCCTTTACCCGGGGGGCTTTCCAAGGTCATGCGACCGTAGGATTGTCGGATGAAACCATAAACCATGGAGAGGCCAAGGCCGGAACCCTTTCCCACCTCCTTGGTTGTAAAGAATGGCTCTATGACGTGTTCGATAATGTCGGGGGGGATGCCACTACCGGTATCGGCAATGCGGACCATGACATAATCACCGGGCGGTGATTCTTCCATGTCATCCCCATCGGTGGCGTGAAGATAGGTGTTCGATGTTGTGATGGTCAGGGTGCCGCCATCACCCATGGCATCGCGGGCATTGATAGCAAGGTTGAGAAGGGCATTTTCAAACTGGCCGGGATCAATGGTGCAGTCTGAAAGGTCGGGCACTGCAGAAATGCGCACGTCGATGGTTTCGCCAAGGGTACGTCGGATGAGATCCGCCATATCGGCAATGGATTGGCCAATATTGATGGTTTGGGGCTGAAGGCTTTGGCGCCGTGAAAAAGCCAGCAACCGCTGGGTTAATTCGGCCCCGCGCTTGCTGGCCTGGGCGATGGCTTCCATTCTGTCTGGAATAACCGTGCTTTTGGGGTCTGCCAGCATGATTTCCTGACAGAGTTCCAGATTGCCAACAATGATCGCTAAAATGTTGTTGAAGTCATGGGCAATGCCACCGGTCAATTGACCGACGACTTCCATTTTCTGGGCTTGATTCAAGCGTTCTTCGGTGGCTTTCAGTTCGGTGATGTCGGTTGCCGTCAGGATGTTCCCGCCGTCGTTGGTGGGGATGCGCTCGTATATATAGGTTGTGCCATCGGCAAGTGAATATTCCTGGATGCGGTGGTTGCGGTCCGTAAGCTGGGTTTGCGGGTTCTCCCGATTGCTCAGCCCGTGTGTGGTGCGGTAGGTGAGAATTTCCTCACGGTCCATGCCGACACACATTAATTTTTCTGGTATGCCGAAAATTTTGGGGAATTGATTGTTGAAGGCAGTCAGTTTGTTGTTGGCATCATAAACCGCAACACCCTGGGCCATATTGTCGAAGATGGCTTCCAGCATGGCAGTTTTTCCGCCGCTTCGCGTTCGGTTTTTTTGAATTTGGTGATATCGGTATAGGTGGTGACGCAGCCGCCGTCAGGCATGGATTTGCGGTGGTGGATATAACGCCGTCCCGTTGGCAATGTGTGTTCAGCGGAGCGTTCGGTTTTGATGGAAGATTCATCAAGACGCCGCATGATGATCCCGTTCAGATCACCAGTCTGGTCAGCATAGCGTTCGTTGTAATCACCGCGTTTGGCACGAAAATCGACGGTCTCCTTGAAGGGCATGCCGGGGGACAAGAACCCAGGGGGATAGGAAAACAGTTCTTCGAATTGCACGTTGTAGCGGACAATTTTCATGTCGGCATCGCATACCAAATAGCCCTGCGCCATGGTTTCGATGGTGGTTTCCATCAGGATGGTTTTTTGTTCGGCTTCTTCTTCGGCCTGTTTCAGGGCAGTGATGTCCTGATTGGTGTAGAGTATGAAGTTTAGCGCCCCTGCATCATTGTAAAAGGCAAATGCTTCATTGATGACCCAGATGTAATGCCCGTCCTTGCATCTAAGTCGTCGAATATCTTTATAATTATCGATCTCCCCTTTTCTCAAGAGATTGTGCAGGGTCGCATTGGGTTCCTGATCATCGGGATGGATGACGGATCTGACTGAAATTTTATTTAGTTCTTCACAAGAATAACCAAGCATTTGTTCAGCGGCAGGATTGCAGATGAATTTTCGAGTGCCATCGTAACGGATGGACATGCCGATAGAGCTTTGCGCGAAGATGGCAAGAATTTGCCCTTCGTTGACCTGATCCGATTTATAGCCCGGGCCTGAATTTTGGTGTTGATCGATTTTGCGCGTTACCAATGTGCCGCCCGGCCATGCCAACACGCGGCAAAAACCGTTCCTTCTATGAAAATTCTTCCCTGACGGAAATGCTAGGCGCGCCGTGACCTGATTGCAATTCTTAATTGCGACCAATTCGCAGAATGGGGGGGGTGCCAGCATGATCCCTGATTTAAGCCATGTTCTTGTCAAGAACATGGATGCATTCCGTTTTCCCTGAGCATTTTTTTCGATTAATATAAGATGGGTATAGATGGGCCCAATGCAAGAGGCTGCAAAGAACCGGGGGAAACAAAATATGCGTAATGGTTATAAGGTGTTTGATGCGGATACCCATATCAGGCCATCGGCAGAATCACTTCGGCCTTATTTGTCGGAAAAGCTGTTAAGCACCATTCCAGATTTGGAAGATCATCGCGTAGAAATTCATACCGGTGATGCAGGTGAAAAAAGAGAGGCCCCCTACCGACACTGGTATCGTTTTAATCGCAGCGCAGGCTGGAGCAGTTCAACGCCCCGCATTTTGGGCGAAGCCGCACCGCGGGACGGGGCCAAGCGTCATTTTCAGACCTTTATGGGAAGCACGTTTCCTACCGAAGGGGGGGGGGATTTTTCCCCCGAAGTGCGCCTTGCCGACATGGATACCGAAGGGGTTGATGCCCATTTTATTGTGCATGCCAGCAACATCGGCTATCCGGACCCGGAAATGGACATGGAATTTATTTATGCCCAGCATCGGTTCTTGAATGATTTCTGTGAAACTGATTCATCGCGCTTGAAAAGCTGCATCATCATCAATCCAATGTCGATTGAAGGATCGGTCAACGAGATCAAACGCTGGGGCAAGACGGATTGGGCCGTGGCCGTGCAACCTAAATTGCCCCTTGATTATCCTCTGGATCATCCAGATTTGCACCCCATCTGGGCCGCTGCTCAGGAACATGGGCTTAGTGTCATTCATCACAGTTTGGCAATGGGCTACCCGGGCTATCGAGATCTTTGGGAAAACCCTTTCCTGGGCCGTTGTGCAAGCCACCCATGGGCTGCCATGCGGGCGATTGCGTCCTTCTTCGGGGGTGGTTTGATGGAACGCTTCCCTGAACTGCGTTACGCCGTTTTGGAATCCGGTTTTGGCTGGCTGCCATTTTGGGCCCGTCGCATGGATGATCAGGTTACGTATGTGGGACACGTGTCAGAAGATTTGACCAAGAAAATCAGCGACTATCTGACAGGCGGACGGTTTTTTGCGGCCATTGAGCAGCACGAAGGTGCTGACATGGCAAAAATTTGCAACGATTTGATGGGCGATCATATCTTGATGTTCGGGTCTGATTACCCCCACGCAGAATCACGTTTTCCAGAATCCGTCGATCAGGTCTTGGCCTGGGAAGACACCATCGGAAAAGAAGCCATGCAAAAATTGTTGTGGGATAATCCGGTCAACTTTTTCGGAAAGCCGTAACCTAGCTCAGCAGGGCCAGCAGCCATGTCCCCAATATGGGTTCTGGCCAGATGACATACATGACGTTATCGAAAAAGCCGATCACGACGGCGGCGATAATA
>Ga0233439_10002157_pt1 | contig 22741 bp, 23 predicted proteins | sample SI_123_September_6_FD_182713 | JGI IMG/M metagenome (GOLD analysis project Ga0233439, IMG submission 182713) | Seawater microbial communities from Saanich Inlet, British Columbia, Canada - SI_123_September2016_100_MG | ecosystem: Environmental > Aquatic > Marine > Inlet | place: Canada: British... | reverse complement strand
AGAGACATTTGAAAATATTTTTGAAATAGAATTAAAAAAATAAGATCGCGATCAAATTACGAATAAAATTAAACATAAAGTAGTAAAGTTTCCTTCCTAGTTAGTTAGAACTTACTTGTCAAATAGCATAAGTTAGTGGTTTCTATAGCAGTTTATTACAGGATAAACAAGAATGTTAGGCTCGTTTTCTTGGAATGACTTTCTTTACCCATCTTTGTGCCCCTTGAGGATGAGAATATTTCCAAGGCTTTGAAAATTTTTTTAAAACTTTGATTTTCCAAGCATATTTCCATTCTTTGTTGTTTTCTTTAATTTCTGTAAACATGATTTTACCTAAAACCATCCCTCCACTAAGAAGATAGACAGGAATGTTAAGTTTGGTAGTTTTAAAATTTCTAAATTCATATTTTTTTGTACCATTAATAATTTGATTAGAATATGGTTGTTTAACAATAAATCCTTGCAATGTAGTTGCTAATAATTTCAGAGTATTTTCATCTTTTGGGGATTCTTTTTCAATCTGTCTCAAAGTTTCCTTGATACTAGAAAACATGTTTCGTGATTTTCTGTTACTACCTTTTCTCATATCATCTAACATATTCTCAAAAAACTCTACCTGTGAGCATGGTTTCCAGTAATCCATGCCAGAATTATTGATTTTTCTCATACATGAATTACAATAATATTTCTTTCCAGCATTAACTCTTCCAACAAATTTGTGGGTTCCACACATGCAACAAAGTCGTTCTTCACTCAATTTCTAAATCTCCACAAAGGAATTTTTTTGATTTGTTTAATTCCCAATCTTAGAAAATTGTCATCAATACCGTATTTCTCAAATATTCTTCTCAAGGCATAACTTCTTGTAAAAGAAACTGTTGCATAAACAAAAGTAATCAATAGATTTGCAACCAGAGGATCATCTTGAATCCACCCCATAGATAATGGTAGAATAATAATTCCCACACCATATCCTATTGGATATGCACCAAAAGAATTGACAAATGCTTCTGATGCACTTTTCTTTTTAGTGTCTACATCTTGGTTGGACATTATTTGTTTTCCTCCAAAACATCATCAGAGTATGATTTTATTCCAGAATCATCTCTAACTTCTTCACATGATTGTGTAAAGTCTGAAATTATTTTTGGCAAATAATATAAAATTACCATTGCAACGCTGATTAGTGGATTTATAAATCCTAGTAGAATTGTTGAACTCCAAAATAATATTTTACTAAATTTATTCATCTCTTTCTCCCCATCTATGATTGCAATCATTGCATTCCCACTTTGGATCATTATCTGTAACACAACACCCGCCAAGAACAATCTCTTTTTTCTCAATTGACTCTTTCATCAAATCTACATCTCCAGGATATCCCCAGAAGATTTCTGCAATGGATGATTTCCCACAGTTAGGACACTTCAATTATTGGCCCTCCAGTATTCGTAAAGATAGTTACCATTCCATGAAAAATGATCACATAAACTGCTACAGAATCTACACACTTGATCTTCCCATGACTGATATCTAGCAGTGTTTTTGTGTGTAATTTGACAGATTTTACATCTCAATCCTTCTTCCCCCAAATTTTATCTAGATTTTCTTGATTCTTTTTTTCTCTAGCTTTTGATTCTCTATTTGATTTTTCAATATCTGATGATAATTCTCCTGTCATCTTTTCCATTGAATCACCAAAGTCTTGAACTAGTTTGGTAAATGTAGAAATTCCTTGTTCAATATTTTTCATATTGATCATTTTAAAAATTGATTTTAGGGTTTTATTCATTTTAGTTTCTCCTTTTCCTCATCTGATAATTTCATTTTATTTTGAATTTCATCTGAAAGTTGTTTTTTGAATTGCTCTTGAAATGGAATGCCATATTTTTCTTTCAAATATCTCATTAAACTCGCCCAATCTAAAGTTGAACAATATTCAACTTCATTTGGATCAAGTTTAACTACTTTCATTTTTTAACCTCTCTAGTTCTTCTTGTCCATCTGCAACTCCATACTCTAAATTTCTAACCATTCCTTTATGATATTGTAATTGAATCTCTGCTCGTCTCAAATCCTCTTCTTGATATGATTTTGCAAGAAACTTTGGGAGGATTCGGGTTACCTTCAATCTACTTTCTCCTTTTGAAATTCTTCCAACTTTTCTTTTAGATTTGTAAAAGAGGAAGCAATACTTTCTTCATACGATTTGTTTTTCAATCCAAATAGTATGGTCAATATTTTCCTCCATATACCATTGGTTCGTCATGATCTTCGAACTCTCGAATAATTCTAGGATAAAAAGAACTAGAACTTGATTCGTTTTTTTGATTTGTGTTTTGTGTTTTCATAATTTAGATACAATATAGAAATTATTATATAACATCAACATAGTATGCATAATGAACATACTATCATGAGTAAATTATCAAAATTACGCGTACATATTGTCCCATTAGGCTTTGAAATAGACAGAATCTTGCTTCCAGCAAAGGAGATGAAAGCAGACAAAATTTGGCTTGTTAAACATGATAATCCAAGTCAAGATAAAGCAAAAAATTATTCAGAAACAATTCTAAAAGATCTAAAGAAAAACAAAATCCAAGTAGAGTTTGCAGAAGCTGATAGAGGAGATGTTTTTAATATTTTAAAAATAGTTAAAGAAATTTTTGAAAAAGAAAAAGACAATGATATTTACGTAAATGTTTCATCTGGTTCAAAGATTCAAGCAATTGCATGTATGATGGCATGTATGATATTCAAAGAGTGTAGTGTTACACCATACTATGTAGAACCAGAAAGTTATCCCTCAACTCAAGGAAAACAACAATCAATTGGACTCAAAAAGATTATTCCTTTACCAAAATATGAAATACAAAAACCACGACAAGAACTAATTGATGCATTAAAAATTATTCAAGATAATAATGGAAAAATTACAAAAAAAGAGATGGCGATATTGGCTGAAGAGTCAAAAATAATTACAATTGGGGCAAAAGATGAAAATCAATCACAAGCAAGGTTTGCAAGTTTAGATAAAAATATAATTCAACCATTACAAGAACAATGGAAATTCATTGAGGTTGAAAAAATTGGTAGAAATAGATGGATCAAAATCACTCAGGAAGGAATTGATGCATCTAAATTTTTAATTTAGTTATTGTGTTTCTCTTGAATCACAAATAGATGCATAATCACATCTAGAACATTTTTGGAATTCAGGTTTGGCATCAAATTCTTCATTAAAAATTGAATCAATCTTTTTTTCTAACTCTACTTTGAATTCATCAAGTTTATCTTCTTTAATGAAATGTGGAACTAGTTTGTTAAATTTTATGTAAAATAATGATGTTTTCTTTGGTAATTTTCCATAAAGTTTCTCTGTACCTAATGCATAGAGATTCATCTGTACATCTTCTTTGATGGTATTTTTTGTCTTGTATGCATAGCCTGTTTTAAAATCAATTACCTCATAATCACCCTCTGGTGTTTGCTCAACTCTATCTATTTTACCTGAAATTGCAACATCATTTAAAATAATTTTGAATTTTGGTTCAACATCAACTGGTGTGTTTGGATTGTTTTCTGCCCAATCAAGATATGTCTTTACCATCTCTTTTGATTTTACCTTGTCTTGAGATTCTTTGGTTCTTTGATTTCTATATGATGAGGCATCCCATTGTTTTTCAAGAATTTCTAATGCTAATTTTTCATTGGGTTTTTTTCCATCTTTTTGTAATTTAGTCATATTTTCAGCAACTGAGTGAATCGCCGTTCCCATTCCAAAGTATGTCTTGGATGGAGTTGGAACACGTAGAACATGTTGAAATTTGAATTTCAATGGACAGTCCTCAAAGGTTTGAATTTTTGATGGACTCAATCGAAAATTCTCTTTTGTGATGAGTGGGATTGATTTTTGATATAATTGAGAGTCAATGTGATCCTCTTTAGCCTCAATTTCAAAGATTTTAGTATGATCAAAATTATCTAAATTCTTGAATTCCTCAAAATGTTTGATTTTTGCTAAATCAATGATTTTCTGAATTGCCGTTTTTAGATTCATTTGGTGAATAGAATTTACTGCGATTGCTTGATGTTCTTGTTTTAGTTGTTCCAAATGCTCACCATGTGCAAGTTGTACTGCAGTATTTGTTTTGAATTCCTCAAAATCAATTAAAGGATTTTCTGTGAAATTTAATTCCTCTAAAAATGATGATGGTTTTGCTTCAGTTTTTCTATTCTCATAATCTTTTGCATATGTAATGTAAAGATGACTTTTAGCTCTTGTCATTGCAACATATAGTAATCTTTTTTCATCTAAGATGTGTAATGTTTTTTCATCAGCATTTCTAACCAAACCTTTTGCCAAATCTTTTGGTACATAGAATTTCTTTGTTCTTGCACGTAATGGAAGTTTATCTTTTGCTGCATCAACAACAAAAACTATTTGAAATTCCTTACCCTTACTTTGATGGATGGTTGTAACAAGAATACTATCTTCATCTTCTAATTCTTCAGGTAATTCTAAATCAAATCTAAATAAATAATTCAAATATGAAATAAAATCACTTAGATTTTCTTCAGGGTATAGTGTTTCGTATTCTAATGCAAAAGTGTAAATTTCTTTTAATAGAATTTGATTAACTCTATTTTCTATGGAATTATTTAGAATTGATTTTTTGTATAATCCAGAAATTGACATTATAATTTTGTAAATAACATCACTTGGGCGATATTTTGATAGTTCTGAAAGTTGTTTTAAAACATCACTGAATTCAAGGATTTCTTTTTTCTGTGATGTATCTTGTTTTGTGATTTCTTGTAATGATTTTAAAACATAATCAACACCCGGGTTATCTGAATCTGAAATTTTTTCTCCGTAATGATTGATTTTGGCAATATTGTATTCAGTAATTCCATGATTTTTTAGCAATCTTGCAATTTCTCTACCTGCATTAGCAGGGCAATTTACTATGGCAAGATATGCCATTACATCTTTGACAATTGGAGATGCAAAGAGGTTATCTGAGCCTACAAAATCAGCAGGTAATCCATGTGCCTTGAGGGATTTTACAAATTTTACGCCAGATTTCCTACTTCTGGCAAGTATTGCAATATCAGAATAAGAGATGATTCCCTTTGTTCCATCTTCATGAACAATTGGTTTTCCAAGTAAATCTTTTATAGTTTTTACAACATATTCTACTTCTGCATGTTCATTTGAACATGCACGGACCTTGATTTTTTCACCAGGCTTGTGTTTTGAAAATAAATCCTTTTTTTGTCTCTCATCAATATTTGAAACCAAACTACTTGCAAGATTAACAATATTTTGTGTACTACGATAATTTTGATCAAGGTTAATGATTTTTGTATTTGTAAAATATTTTTCAAAATCATTAAAATTTTTCATATATGCACCTTGAAATCTAAATATGGATTGATCATCATCGCCAACTGCAGTGACATTACCGTCATTTGAAACTAGTTTAACTAATTCTAATTGTGCAAAATTGTTATCTTGAAATTCATCAACTAGAATGTGTTTATATTTTGTTTGTAATTTTTTCTGAATTAGAGGTTTTGATTTTAATAAATTGATCGATTCAACAATAATGTCATTAAAATCAATTACGCTTTTTGCTCCCCAAAATTCTTGATATTTAACATAAACACTATGCAAATCACTTAATCTATTGATTAAATCGTGTCCTTCTTCACTGAGTTCTTCCTTTTCTTTTTTGTCTAAATATTCTTTTAGTGATTCGGGGGAAATTAATTCATCTTTGAATGTTCTAATTCCATCAATGATTGCACGTATTAGATCTTCAGCATTATTTCCTATTGTAACGTGTTGAAAATTAAATGAATCAATATTTTTTAAACCCCATGCAAGTTGTGCTGATCTTTTAATTACACCTGATGAAATATTAATTCCAGATTCTAATACATTATCTTCTAAAATTGATTTTGAAAAGGAATGAAATGTATTAATTTCAACATCTGTAATATCATTATTTTCTAATCTTTGAGACATTTCTTCAGCCGCCTTTTTGGTAAATGTGAGACAGAGAATTTCATTAGGCTTTACTCCAGAATTTACAAGGTGTGAGATTCTCTCAATAATCACTCTAGTTTTACCACTACCAGGTCCTGCTACAAGCAATAATGGACCATCACTGTATTCTACTGCTTTTTTTTGGGCAAGGTTTAGTTCAACCAATCGAAAAACTCCTTTTTCTTAAAATCATATCTTTATTTATTGTTTTTATCTATTTCAGTGATTATTCGGGTTTTAATTTGGTTTTCAAACAAAGGCGTAAAATATGACTAAATATGAGAATCACATATGTCAGGCAAAACAACTGTAAAAAAAATATTAAAATCTGACAAAGAAAAACCTCCTAAAAATTTTAGACGTAGTTTTAGGGGTAAAGATATGGAAGAATTCAATTTAGAATCATATCTGTTTGAAGCATGTGATATTTTAAGAGGAAACATGGATGCCTCTGATTTTAAAGCATATATTTTTCCAATGTTCTTTTACAAAAGAATCTCAGATGTTTTTGATGATGAATATCAACAATTACTCAAAGAAACTAAAGACGAAAAATTTGCAAAAAATCCAATTAACCACAGATTTCAAATTCCAGAAGGCCATCATTGGAATGATCTAAGAAAAGAAACAAAACAATTGGGACAAAAATTAATCAAATCCTTTTTGGAGATTGAAAAAATAAATCCTGACACTCTGTATGACATATTTGGAGATACAAACTGGGGAAAGATTCCAGATTCATTAATGGTTGAATTAATTGAACATTTTCACAAAGTAAACCTATCTAATTCTAAACTTACCACCGATAAATTAGGTAGAGCATATGAGTACTTAATTAAACGATTTGCTGATGAATCAAACAAAGCTGCAGGTGAATTTTATACACCAAGAACTGTTGTTTCACTACTTACGAAAATCCTTAATCCCAAAGATACAGATTCAATATATGATCCAGCATGTGGTACAGGAGGAATGCTACTAGAAACAATTAACCAAATTAAAGAAAAAAATAAAGATTGGAGGAAAGTAAAACTCTACGGTCAAGAATCAAATCTTAGTACGTCATCTATTGCAAGAATTAATCTTTTCATGCATAGATTAGATGATTTTCAAATTAAACGAGGGGATACTCTTCGAGATCCACAATTTTTAGAGGATGGTTCACTTGCAAAGTTCGATGTTGTCATTGCCAATCCTCCATTTTCATTAAAAAAATGGGGTAGTGAAATTTGGAAAGATGATCCATATGGACGTGCATTTGCCGGATTACCTCCTGATAGTTATGGTGATTTTGCATGGGTTCAACACATGTTATCCTCGATGAAAGAAAAGACAGGTAAAGTGGGGGTTGTATTATCTAGCGGGGCATTATTTAGATCAACCGAAAAATCTATTCGTCAAACTATAATTAAAAAATATGATTATCTAGTTGCAGTAATTCAACTTGCTCCAAATATTTTTTATGGTGCAACAATTGCTCCATGTGTTTTAATTTTTAAACATAAAAAATCAGATGTAGAAAAAGATAATGTTTTACTAATAAATGCATCAGAAATATATGAAAAAGGTAGAGCTCAAAATTATTTACGAGAAAAACATGTAGATGAAATTTATAAAATATATAAAAATCGGGAAGTAAAGAAACACATCTCAAAGATTGTCAAAATCTCTGAAATTGAAAAAGAAGATTGGAATCTTTCAGTTACTAATTACATAGATCCTATATCCACAGAAAAAATAATTTCTTTAAAACAAATATCATCCGAACTTAATGTGGCGATAAAGGATTTTGAGAAATCAGAAAAAGAACTAGAAAAAATTCTAAAAAAGGAAAATTTACTATGACTGAAGATAAACTATCTCAACAAAAACTAGAATCTTATCTTTGGGGATGTGCTGAATATCTACGAAATAAAATAGATGCTGGAGATTACAAGGTTTACATTTTCCCAATGCTATTTTACAAAAGAGTTTCAGATATTTATGATGAAGAATATATCTCTCTCTTGGAAGAAACTGGTGATGAAGAATTTGCAAAAAATCCCATTAACCATAAATTCCAGATTCCAAAAGGTCATCATTGGGATGATCTAAGAAAAGTTACTAAAGATGTTGGAAATAAAATTCAAAAATCAATGCAAGAAGTTGGAAAAGCAAATCCCGAAATATTATATGACATATTTGGAGATGCAAATTGGGGTTACAAAGAAAGATTATCTGATGAAACCCTAATTAATTTAATAGAACATTTTTCAACTGAAAAATTATCTTTAGAAAGAGTTCCAGATGATCAAATGGGTAATGGTTATGAATATTTAATTAAAAAATTTGCAGATGATTCAGGACATACCGCAGCTGAATTTTATACAAACAGAAGTCTGGTTTCATTAATGACTGAACTACTAAAACCACAATCCCATGAATCAATTTATGATCCTACTTGCGGTACAGGAGGAATGCTGCTTGAATGTATCAATTATTTAAAACGAAATAAAAAAGATCATAGAACCGTTTCTTTGTATGGTCAAGAAAAAAATGTGATCTCATCAGCTATTGCTAGAATGAATACATTACTTCATGGATATACAGATGCAAAAATAAAACAAGCAGATACTTTAGAAAATCCCTCATTTTTGTTTGATGATGAATTACAAAAATTTGATGTAATTTTAGCCAATCCCCCATATTCAATTAAGAAATGGAATCAAAAAGGTTGGAATCAAGATCCTCATGGCCGTAATATTTATGGAACTCCACCAAAAGGCAGGGCAGACTATGCCTTTATTCAACACATCATAAAATCTCTTTCAAAAAATGGGAGAACTGCAATTTTACTTCCACACGGTGTATTATTTAGAGATGGTGAAAACCACATTAGAGAAAAATTAGTTCAAGACGATAAATTAGATGCGATAATCGGTTTACCCAAAGATATGTTTTACAACTCTCCAATGGAAGCATGTATAATGATTTTCCATAATAATAAAAAAGGAAATAGGAAAAATCATGTTTTATTTATTAATGCAATAAATGATTTTGAAAGAATTGATAAGAAAAATTTTGTTAATAAATCTCATATTAAAAAAATCTCAAACGTTTATGAGAAATTTGAAAATATCGATGGTTTTTCATACATTGCACATATTGATGAAATTAAACAAAAAAATAATCTTTTGAGTATTCCACTATATGTAAAACACAAAATAAAAGATAAAGGTCCAACACCGGCAATTGCGGTACAAGATTGGCAAAAAAGTAAAAAAATGTTATTTAAATCTCTAAAGATCATCATAAAAGAATTAGGAGGAAAATAATTGTCCAGCAATAATTCTTGGCAAAAAGTAACCTTTGATCAACTTTGTAAAAACATCTCAGATAGAATTGAGGATCCTAAACAATCTAAAACAGATTATTATATTGGGTTGGAACATTTAGATTCTGAAGATCCAAAAATCTCTCGTCATGGCAGTCCACAAGATGTAAGCAAAACAAAATTACTTTTCAAATCAGGTCAAATCTTATTTGGAAAACGTAATTGGTATCTTAGACGTTTGGCAGTAGCTAAACGAGATGGAATTTGTTCTGCCCACATGCTTGTATTAGATCCAATTGAAGGAAAATCTATCAAAGATTTTGTATCTTTGTTGATGTTTAGTGATGATTTTTATGAAAAAGCATTAATGGTATCAGCTGGGTCGATGTCACCCACCATAAAATGGAAAGACATCTCTAAACTAGAATTCATCATACCTTCAATTCCAGAACAAGAAAATATTCTAAACATTACACATAAAATTGATGATACTATTTCAAAAAATCAAAATTTGATAGAAAAAACCACAAATTATATTTTTTCTAAAAGTGAATCTCTTCTAACTAAAGGAATCAATCATACAAAATTTAAGAAAATAAATATGAACAATGACAAAACAACAAATATTCCTGAAAATTGGATTGTTTCATCTTTAGAATCTGTTATTGGAAATAAAAAAAATTCATTAAAACGTGGGCCTTGGGGAAGTTCTTTAAAAAAATCCTTTTTTGTTAAATCTGGTTTCAAAGTCTATCAACAACAAAATGCAATATACACTAATGTAGAATATGGCGATTATTATATTGATGATGATAAATTTCATGAACTAAAAGATTTTGAAGTAAAATCTGGAGATTTTATTATAAGTTGTTCTGGAACAATCGGTAAAATATATCAAATACCCACTCAAGCACAAAAAGGAATAATTAATCAAGCACTTTTGAAAATTTCCATAAATGAAAATGTTATGGATAATAATTTTTTTAAATTCTTATTTCAATCGTTTGGTTTCCAACGCTTATTCCTAAGTTCATCTCATGGCTCTGCAATGAAAAATGTTCCTTCAATAAAACAAATTAAACAAATTCCCATTTTCCTACCACCAATCTCAGAACAAAAACAAATTAGTAATATTATATTGGATCTGAACAATCATCTTGCCCAACAACAATCACATTTAATTAATCTTAAGTCGCTAAGAAAATCTATTTTGAACTCTAGATTGACTAAGGAGACATCAATTGTCACTAACTGAATCTAATACCATTCAAGAATATATCTTGAAAATTTTACAAAAAGATAATATTAATCTGAAATGGGATTATCTATCCCCTGAAAGTATTTCAAGAAAAGAAACAGATATTCTCTTAGAAGATGTTTTAATTCAGAAACTAAAAGATCTAAATCCTTCAATCAAGAAACAACCACAAAGAGCAGATGAAATAGTCTATCAATTAGATAAAATAATTCATTCAGTACAAGATGGTTTAATCAAAGCAAATGAGGAGTTTTCAAAATGGCTTAAAGGGGATAAAACTATGAAATTTGGTCAAAACAATCAAGACATTCCAATCAAAATAATTGATTTTGGCGATATTCATAGGAATACATTCCAAGTGACAAAAGAATATTCTGTAAAATCATCGAGTACGGGTGAAACAAAACGTGCAGATATTATTCTATTTGTAAACGGGATTCCATTAATTGATATTGAAACAAAATCACCAGTCCGAGCATCACAAACATGGGCTGATGGTGCTAGTCAAGTTTCAGAAGATTATGAATCAAATATCCCAGAACTTTTTACATCAAATGTATTTAGTGCTGCCACTGAAGGAAAAGAGCTTTGGTATGGTGCAGTTGGAAATGACTGGGAGGACTTCTGGGAACAATGGAAAGATAATGATTCTCAAACATCGTCATTATCTAACATTGAATCTAGAATAGAGTCTCTTTTCAATAGAATTACTGTTTTAGAAATGTTACAGTGGTATACTATTTTTACAACTGAATTTGGAACAAAGATCAAAAATATTGCCAGATATCCTCAGTACGAGGCAATACATCGAATAACTCAACGAGTTTATGAAAATAAAATAAAGCGGGGATTACTTTGGCATTGGCAAGGATCTGGAAAATCAATGTTGATGATTTTAGCTGCAAGGCGATTGAGACTTGAACCAAAATTCCAAAGTCCAACAATCATTATTGTTGTTGATAGAATTGATCTTGATACTCAGATAATCGGAAAATTCAATGCAGCAAATATTCCAAATATGGTTACTACTAATTCACGTGCAGAATTAAAAAAATTATTACTACATGACACAAAAAAAATAATATTTACAACAATTCACAAATTTGGTGAAGTTGAGGGAGTTCTCAATGATCGAGAAAATATCATAGTTATGGTTGATGAGGCAGATCGTACACAAGATGGAACTTTTAGTGAAAACATGCGAGAGGCACTACCAAATGCATTTTTGTTTGGATTGACAGGCACTCCCATTATTGATAAAAAACGAAATACGTTTACACAATTTGGTGCAAAAGAAGACGGAGATGCTAGATTCTTGCATCGTTATTCAATGGAGGAATCTGTAGCCGACGGTACTACACTTCCTCTTAATTTCGAACGTGTTCCAGGACAATACAAGTTTGATTCAATTGGTTTTAGAGAAGTCTATAAAAAATTCACGGATGGTTTATCTGAAAGTGAAATTATCGAGATTGGAACAAAAGCAGCGAGATTACATCAATTTTTAATATCTGGAAATGTAATTAAGAAAAAAGCAGAAAACATGATCAAGCATTTCACGGAGAACATTGAACCTGCAGGTTTCAAAGCAATGATTGTAGCACATAATAGAGAAGCATGTGTGAAATACAAAAAAGAAATTGATGAAGTACTTTCCCCTGATGTATCTGAGGTTGTAATGACTTTGGATGCAAAAGATCCAAAAGATTGGTTTGAAAAATTTGATCAAACTCGTGAACAATTAACTGAGATTCAAAAAAAATTCAGTAATCCAAAACACCCACTTAAAATTTTAATTGTTACACAAAAATTGATGCGTGGGTTCGATGCATCAATTTTACAAGTGATGTATTTAGATAAAATGTTAAAAAATCACGGATTATTACAAGCAATCACTCGTGTTAACAGACCTCGAAAAGGAAAAACTAATGGTGTAATTGTGGACTATATTGGGATTTTTGATAATATGACTCAGGCATTAACATATGATTATGAAAAAATTGCCGATGCAATAACCAACATTGAAAGTATTGCAAAAGAATTACCATTAATTTTGAAAAGAGCTCTTAGTTATTTTACTGGTATCGATAAGACATTAACTGGGTATGATTATTTGATTGCTGCCCAAAAATGTCTTGTAGTACCGGATAATTCTGCAGAATCAATTCTTAAAAAAGAATCATTTGCAACTGATTTTGTAATATTAAATAAATTTTGGGATAAAGTACATCCACGATATACAAATTCAACACAAGTAAAAGAATACAAAAATCTATATCAAATTTACAATTCAATTTTACCTTCTAAAGGTGGAGGTGCTCGTATTTGGAAAAAATTTGGAGCAAAAACTGAATCTCTAATTCAAGAAAATATTGATGTTACACTTCGAGATGATTTGGAAGTTTTGGTAATGGATGAAAATTTAATTAAAAAAATTAAAGAAGGTCTAAGTCATTACGATCCACGTTCAATTGAAATTAAAATTACTCGTAGAATTAATCAAAATTCAAAAAACCCTAAATTCATAGAAATAGGAGAAAAATTAACTACTCTTAAAGAAAAATTTAATCAAAAATTAATCGATGATGGCGAATACATTAAAGGATTAATTGAATTAGCTACTCAAGTAGTTAGAAAAGAAAAACCATTACAAACAATTGATAAAAAAAATGCATTAACTAGAATATTTGAAAAAGCAAAAAATCCGTCAAAAGAAATTAAAATAATTGTTGAAAAAATTGATGATATAATAACGAATCAACGTTATGATGGATGGCAAAATACTGCACATGGTACAAAACTCATTCAACAAAAATTATATCGAGTACTATATGATCATAAATTAAGTGATGATGAAGAATTATATCAAAAAGCTTACATCTACATTCAAGAACATTATTGATTATAATTTAATCAAGATTCAAAATAGAACATACGTACGTTATATGATACATAATTAGTCATTATCACATATTATTTCATTTAATATGGAAAATTCAGAATACATTATCTCAATCTTTGACTAATGAAATGAACATCGATTTTATGCCTAAAATATCTAATTTGGGATATAGCATAATCAAATATTCTTTCAAAAAATCATTTAATTGAAAGGTTGTTTGTCAGGAAACAATAAAGTCTTTGTTGGGATTATTTCTAATTCAGAAGCTAAGGCTTCAACACTTACAAGTTTTTGTTGTTGCATACGTTCAATGTATTTTACAGCTTGAACTATTCTTGGAGAAAAACAATTGATTCCTTGTTGAATTAATTTTATTTTTACTGCTGTCTTTATTGTATTACCATCTTTGAATTTGGAAATAAAATCTTCAAGAACATGTTTTACATCTCCTGATTTATCTTGAGTCTCATTGCTAACTTTAGCACATACATTACAAACAGGATCAATCCATTGACGAAGAGGAGAACAAATTATTCTACAACCTACTCCTGAAACATAAATAAATGGAAGGAATGGTTTTTGCCAACGATAGATTACTTTCTTTCCTCCCCCCATATCAAAAGTAAAAGTAGATTTACCTTCTTCTCCCATAGCTCCTTGAGCTCTTAAGAATTTTAATTGTTTAATTTTTGAATAGTATTTCTTTCCAAGTAATACAGTAAGATTGTCAATTTCATTATCATCAACTGAAGAAACAAAAGTCATATCGTTCTGTCTCAAAAAAGGTGGAATTGCTTTTGTGTATTGGAACGATTTCATTAATATTATTTTTACATCTTGACCTCCAGGAAGATGTCGGATAATACTCAAAACTTGTTGAATCTGATCAATCTGTTTGTTAGTTGCTGAAGCTTTCAAAAATGCAATATCATCAAAAATAATTAATTGGTTTATTGGTTTAAGACATTTTACAGTTTCTTCAAGATCCAACATTTCTTCTTTTCCAAAGTAAGAAATTTGGTATGGGATTTTGGCGTGTTTGTGGATTAAGTGAGAAACTGTTTTGAGTAATTCTGTTTTTCCTGTGGATTGTTTTCCTATAGCATTAACAGAAACCATTTCTTGATTTGCACTCATATTGATAATCTCTTTAGCCACTGCCTGAATGGAATGAGACCTAACCATTCTGACTCCTTTCCATGTAATGACTGAAGGTTTTCCTATTGGTTTTTGAGCCTCAAAATGATTATTCTGAAGATACTCAGTCATATCTCATGAGATATCGGTTTGATATCCTCCTTCATACCTGATTGATGTTGTTCAAAGTACTCCTTCTGAAATGCCATTAATCCCATGTCGATTTCTCTCAAAAAGCAAGTTAGCCATAACATACAGAGTCGGTCATAACTTGCCCTAACAGATAGACTGTACTTTGGCTTTTCATAGATAACTCCAAAGGTGGCATTACTCTGATATTCTTTATTGGTTCTTGGAGTCTCTGTAATCAAATTAGTTTCTATACACTGAGGACAAACCCAAGCTTTCCTTGTTTTTGATTTCATTAAGATTGAAACTACATAGTCTAATCTTTCATCAAAGATTTTGATATCTTTTGTAGGAACTTCTGTTCTTGCTTCATAGTATTCTTTAGACATATTACCTTCTTCATCAGTTATTGTTTTGTACTTCTTTGTATGACAATGATTACAACTTCTTGTTTGTTGAATGTAATGTCTGTTCTTCCACAGTTCATCTGAAATAGGAATTGTGTATTTTGAAGTAAGTAATGTATTCAATGAGTTAACATTGAATGAAATAAGATTCCAATCTCTTCTTGTATTTGAAACCGAACTAATCAAAGATCCACTATACATATTATAACGAATTGAAATATCTGGAAGGAAGTGAGATTTTATTTTTACACAACTTCCATTATTGAACGTGTCACTATACTACAAATGTAAAGTTCAGTCAACAAAGCGTATAAGCATATGATAATATAAGACAAAGACTTACTTGGAAAAAAAATAATCTTAAAAAATTAGTTCAGTTTTTGTAGTCGTAATTAATCCTAATTAGTCAATGCTAACTAGGACAATACAATACAGTGACAACAGTGGTAGTTTTTACTAATCTTATTTCATCAGATACTGTCTAAGATACATCAAAGAAAGATTACAAATTCTCACACCAAGAAACTAAGAAAGTATCACTACTGTCACTTGGTTATACATGGAAATATTGTCATTTTTTTATCTAATTTAGGCATAAAATGGTGAATTATACAACAGGAGTAGACTGTTTTATTTTTTGGCTACAATCACTTTGTACGGGTTAACTGATTTCATGTTGAATTTTAGGATGCTCTGATATTCAGATCTTGATCAAAAATTTCACATAACATGGAATAGATTTTGTTAAATATCTCACTTAATTTTCACAATATGTGAGATTCATTTTCTTACTCCTTTTACTGGGTATTTCAATCCTAATTTCTGTAAACTCTGCTAATGCTGAAAACTATGAAATTACAATTCCCTCAGGAAGTAATACTGAAAATTGTGGCGGAAATCTATGTTTTGATCCTATTTCAATAACAATCAAACAAGGGGACACAATTACTTGGGTGAACCAAGATGATAAGCTTGGAACAGATGGTGGTTCTTCTGCACATCAACTTGCTTCTTTAACTGGACAGGATTTGGAACTTCTAACAATGAAATTTGGTGAAACAAAACCAATTCAATTTCATGAACTTGGAAAGACAGAATATCATTGTATTATTCATCCTTGGATGCTTGGTGAAATAATTGTAGAAGAAAGAAGATCTGCATATGAAATTAAAGACGATTCAACAGGCGGAGATTGTAATAAAATAGGGAATTGGGATTCTTCAACAAGAATTTGTAAACTTGATCGTGATATTGATGCAGCATTGATCATTAAATCAAATTATTTAGAAATTGATGGTAACGATCATAAAATAGATGGAAATTTTGATCCTAGAACTGGTTTCTATGAATGTATTTTAGCTAATTCTAAAACAGGTATCACAATAAAAAAATTAGAATTAACTAGTTGTAATAATGGAATTAATTTTCAAGATGTACAAAAAAGCACTATAGTTGACAACAAAATTTATGGAAATATGGCAGTTGGTATTAATATAATTAATTCAGATGATAATATTATTAAAAATAACGAAATTTTTGAAAATAAACATAGTGGAATTGTTTTTAGAGGTAGTAATAATTTAATAGAAAATAATAAAATTTTGAATAATTTTGAACTTCAGAATGATAAAAGTATAAGAGGTGCCGGTATTTCATTGCACACTAAAATTCCTCATGATAATATTATTCGTTCAAATACAATTGACGGACATAATGTTGGAATTAATTTTGATGGAGTTGAATTAGTAAATACTGTTGAAAATAATATTGTATCAAAAAATAATATTGGTATTGCATTAGGTGGTGGTGAAAACCTTCAAATCATTTCTAATAAAATTGATAATAGTTTTGAGAAAGGCATTAGTGCTGGTGGATCTCTATCAAAACCATATTATGATAATACAATAAAAGGGAATGAAATTTCAAATAATAAAGAAGGCATCTACTTACTAAATAATGGAAATATTGTAACCGAAAATTCTTTTATTTCAAATGAAGAGGGGTTAATTTTACATTATCTAGGTAACAACATGTTTACAAAAAATAATCAGATTTTTAACAATAATTTCATTGATAATGATAAGCAAGTTTCAGGGGGAACTTCAAATATTTTTACAGTAAAGGAAGGTGGAAATTATTGGTCTGATTTTAGTCCTCATTGCGATGACAATAATTCTAATGGAGTTTGTGATGAAGAATATCCTTTCTCATCAGGCACTATTGGAGTAACAGATACAGCAGTTTGGAAAGAAAAAGACGGTTGGATCGTATCTAAACCTGATACTAACAAATCAATTCAAAGTTCAGATGATTCTAAAAAAATTAGTGAGTATGGAATTGCATCATTTGTAGATAAATCAAAAGATCCTCAATTATACATTGATAGATACAATAATGAAGCATCATACAAAGAATGGTTTCATGAAAATTATCCTCAATACAAAACAATTCATGAAGCAGTAGGCCTAGAATTAACTGAAAAGATACCTGAATGGGTAAAAAATATCTTTGGGTGGTATGCTACAGATCAAGTATCAGAAGATGAACTCCTAAATGCGATAAAATATCTAATTAATGAAAAAATATTGATTGTAAATTAAGTTCTTATTAATTGATTAAACAACTGTTGTTTGACCTTTGTCTTTTGCAGTAGCAAAACTTCTCCCTTTGAAAACTGTGATGCCATTACTGTGATTTGATTTGAAACCATTCTTCTTTAGGATGTATCCTAGTTCTTGCTCTCTAATCGTATATCCGACAAAAGATTCAAAATCTTTTTTGATTTCACTAATAGTAATTTTAGTACCTTCTCGTACAACAATTCTTCCATCTCTGAAATATTTATCTTCTTTAGGCATTTCTTCATCTAAAATTATTTTAGTTTCTGATATGTTTGACCATTTTGTTTTTGGTATTTTCCCTGACTCTTGATTTTTTTTGTAATTGATCACAATATCCACAATAGTATCTATTGAAGTTTGTTTATCTTGGTCATCAATGAAAAATTGATCAAACCATTGACCATTAGTTTTTGATTCATCTAATTGATTTCTAAATATCAAAAATTGAAACCTAGTGATCACAGAGTAATCATTAATCTTTGAATAAATATCCCCTAGTGAATTTGTTGTATATAGAAAAACAAATCGTGTAGGGTCGAAGAATCTTTCTGTATTATCATTTTTTCTTTCTGTGTTTTGTAATTCAGCTCCTACAAGCGCTTTCTGATTTTCAATCATCTCAGGGGTAAAATTACCAATTTCAGAAGCTATGTTGATTCTTTTTCCAATAAAGTTCTTAGTTGAAAACCTAGAGCCTTTAGAAAGATATCTTTCAGGTTTTTCTCTGGATACATTAGTTGATCCAATTATCCAAACAAGAATATCTGCCAGTGTACTTTTTTGTGTATTTGTTAAACCCTTGAAAATAAACATCTTTTTGAATGGATTGTTATTGGATATGCAAATCCAAATTAATTCCATGATCAAAGTGATATCGGTAACATTAATTATTGTCAAAATATGATTCCATAATTTCAGATTTTTCCTCTTTGGATTGAGGCTAAATGGTAGTTTTGAAGTACTTAGAAATTCAAATGAATGAGGGAGTTCTTCAAACGTTCTAAGATCTAAAATACCACTTTGAGTATTGATTATTTTAGATTCAAGTAATTCTTCAGAGTTAATCATAGTCTCATTTCTTCTAATTGTCTCAACAACCTCTTTGACAGTTTTGTTTTTACATTTGTGAATTAATCTTTGACATTCTTCTTCAATAATTGTATGTGCTAATGGTTTGTAAATTCCCTCATGGACATTATAATTCCACATCTCTTTATTTTCTCTGAACGTTAAAAAATGATTATCACTTTGAATACTATCAGCTACAGCATCCCAATCATCATTTGTAAAAGATTTAGATTCTTTTTTTATTGAATTATTCACTTCTTCAATCTCTTTTACAAAGTTTTTATCGATGGGTTTATTCTCATCAACTTTAACTCCAACAATTAAACTATCTTTATGTTTATAATATGCACATCTACATCTGTCAGGAAATAAACAATTCTTGCATTTATTATCCTTACAATTTTTACAATTGGTTAATGGGATTTCTTCACTTCTAGTAAGTTGGTTCAATTTTCAATCTCCAATTTCTCCAGGATGTTTTTCTGGAACAAAATTTCTTCGTTGAAATGTTTTTCACATACTTTCCATTTTGATTCTTCTGGACCAACATTATATGTAATTAAAAACTTATGAGTACTTTTACAACATTGAAGAGTCATCTTGACATCTCCAGGATAATTTGAGAACCTAGTTCCAAAGAGAACTCTCTACCTCTAGATTCATTGGCGTGATGGAAAGTTATGTGATAATGATATTTCCAATGAGAATTGAAGGTCTGTCGGCTAGTGCAGAATGGACATCTTTCACTAATTCTATGCTTGTTTATCGGATTATGTGGGGAAGGGATGGGAGATAATGGCTTGTTTTGAAATGGGATTCTAGTTTCAAAAGGATTGAGTCTTTGTCTTTTATCCTCAAAAGTTGTACTCATTTCAGTTTAGATCCTTTGATTGATACCTTTGGATTACCCTGAGAACGAATGTTCTCAGGTCTTTTTTTTAATAATTCTGAAAGAAATTGTACATAGGTTAATTCACGTTTTAGAGTCTTGATTTTATCTCTGATTTCTTTTGTTATTGGAATGTATGTAGGTCTGAGACTCATTCTATTATGATATGATATCACAAACCTTATAACATCTACTCACACTCATATGAGTGAGTAATATGGTCGAATTACCAACAAGAGAAAGGGTAATTTTTGCACTTGTTAGAAAAGATGGTCAGCTCAATAAAGAATTAATAAAAAATGCTAAAACAAATCATAACAGTTTATCACTTACATTAAAACAATTACAAAAAGATAACATTATTGTAAAAGAAGATGACAAGTATTATTTTTCATCTGAACTAGAACACCCATCTCTCAAGGCTTTAGGTTCTGCTTTTTCTACTATAACATCATTAGATCGTTTTGGAGAAACATTGGAGACAGTTACAGACCCATTCAAAGAAGGAGTTCCAAAAATATCGGAATTAATTAGATTGCAAATTGTTTTACAAGTGGAAAGATTTGCAGTTGAAAAATTAACCAAACGTGATGAATTAGAATTTGATATGTATTTTGACATGATAAGTGCTTCACTTGAATGGATTTTTAAAATATTAAGAAAGAAAAATGAAACAAAAACTAACTCTCTAAGATTACATTTGATTAAAGAAATGAAGAACGCAAAATAATTACTAAAACCAATGTGAGAACTAGATTAATCAAATAAGTATGGTACAAAAAAGTACATTATAAAAAAATCCTTATTAATACAGGAGATTGAAAAATTATGATGAGTGGGGACTGTGAACAATGTCACAAACATTCTGATGACCTTTTTAATTGGTTGAATTATCAAACTAACCAAGAATCCACGATCTGTATGGATTGTGTTATCAAGAATAACGCTAGACTTTCTCAGTAAATAAGGAGATAGAAAATGAAAGTAAAACCAATTCTTAAAAAAATATTTTCCAAGATTACATTTGAAGAACACGAAAAATACCCTAAAGTGAAAAATCGTAAATGGTATTGGGGATAAATATGAGGTTCAAAAGATGACTGAAGATACTGACAATTTCGATAAATCCAAATATTTTTTGGAGAAGATTTTGCAACATTGGATAAAATATCAAAAAAATTCGTTATTCATTACTAAGCAAATTCAAGATAAACAATTAGTCAATTCCAAAAAAGAAGAAAGAAAATTACTGTTTGGCAAGTTCAACGAACTTCTTAGAGAAAGTAATTCAATTAGTTCTACGACTCTTGACAGAGTTAACGAATTAAAAAATAAATCTCCTAAAGAACAAGAAACGGGATTTGAAAAATTAAGTAAAGAACTTGATGAAAGAGAGAAGGCTTTACATGAAAAATTAGATAGCATTCATTCTGCTCTTAATCCATCATTCAAAGATAGAATTATTTCTCAAGCATGGGGAATTGCAGTCGGAGGAATTGGAGTAGGTATCCTAACTACAATAATTCTAGGTTTAATTGGAATAAAATAAAAAATACCTCAAGCAGTTTGAGGATATTTCTTCAATCTATCAACTTCATCTTGTAATTGTTTCATTGAATCTTTCAATGAATTTACTTCTTGAATATTGATTTTTTCTGTTTCTGTTTTTACACTTTGAATAAACAAATCAGGTTCTAACTCAAGATACTTTTTTGCTTTCTCTTCTACTGTAAGTCTATTGTATTCTTTCAAGTAAGCTCCATGACCAGATAGAGCGTGAGAATAAGTTTCTCCATGTTTCATTGAAGCTTTTGTAATGAAATAAGCTCTCATAGAATGGATATTCACTACAAATCTTACAGAATCTTTGTATTTTTTGAAGAATCCTTCTCCTGCAAACTTACCTTCTGCTTTCTTTTGTCCTAAAATCCCCCCTATCTTCTTACGAAGTTCTCCAAAAACCTGATCTTCATAGGTTACACTAATTCCTTGACTCTCTGTCATTGCAAAGATTTCTTTCAAACAACCTTGACAATCACAGTCTTGTTTATGATAAAAAACATCTCCAAGAATATGCTTCATCTGTTCTACTGCTTCAGAACTAATGTAGGTCTCTCTATCTTCAAGGGTCTTTGTATTGTCTGCTTCAATTTCAATTCTACAAGGGTTTTCTTCAAAGTGGAAATTACTCCTTGTTAGAGTTAGACCTTCCCCTAATCTCATGCCTGAGCTTACTAAGACGTAGTATAATGCTCGTCTTTGGGGACTTGCATAGGTCATTATCTCCTTTAATTGAGATAGAAGAATTGGTTGTCTAGTAACTTTTCTTATTTTTGGAAATATGATATAATCTCTAACATTCTCTAATGAGATTCTCACATTTTGACATCTTCTAAGATATGTCTTAACAAATCCAAAATACTGTTTGACTGTTTTAGGAGCTTTGGCTTTGAAGGTTCTGACATAATTTGTCATTGGGTGTACTGAAGTAATTATTTCATCATGATCTTCACACATGAAAGTAACAAATTTGTTTAATGAAAGACAAACTGTTCTCGTATCAGGTTCGATATAATCACCTTTTTCATCTTTTGTTGGTTTTAACAGTTCTCGATATTCTTGAGCCATTTCATCTCTTGTCATTCCTTGAGTTTTACAAAAAATGTCAAATGTTTTCAGAGATACTTTTACACTATTCACAGAACGATCATTCCCTGCTGACTTTATTAGATCGGCAATCCAATCTTCTTCTGTGTAAATGGTTTGCTTCACGCGTAGATTACTCATTATTTGCATATAATACAAAGTCTAACTTAGGCAGAGTGATCAATAAGTTAGAATTCACACAATATCCTTATTAATGAACCATCGGAGGCAAGCTTATGACAGCTGGAGTAGATGACATTGCAATTTACATCCCACGATTATACATCGATGCAGAAGATTTTGCAAAAGCTAG
>Ga0233439_10002154_pt1 | contig 22755 bp, 14 predicted proteins | sample SI_123_September_6_FD_182713 | JGI IMG/M metagenome (GOLD analysis project Ga0233439, IMG submission 182713) | Seawater microbial communities from Saanich Inlet, British Columbia, Canada - SI_123_September2016_100_MG | ecosystem: Environmental > Aquatic > Marine > Inlet | place: Canada: British... | reverse complement strand
TCAGTCGCAGCCGACATCCCTTCATGATCGGGAGGCAAAGGAGAAGGAGCGACTGCGCAATCATGGCAAAAACGATTGCAAACAAGGCAGGGAGCCCCACGTCTGTATCGTTCACGACCCCCCCCGCCACTCCCAGCAGGAAACAGAGATACAGAAAACATTGCCTTCGGACGGAATTCGGATTCGAGTCCCAGCCCTCATGCACGACGACCACGCCTAGAATCAGCAGCGGAATGGCGGCGGCGTAAAAGCAGAGCAGGGTGAACACCCGCTGCTCTGTCCTATCCATGCCCCCGGACTCCGCAAGAAGATGGCCGCAATAGAGAATGATCACCGGGGCGGCGATTGCCATGCCTAGGATGCCGAGCATTCCGAGCCGTTTGCCCTTGGCCTTGGGCAGGGCCATCAGCCCGAGGCCAAGAGCCATCACGATCGACTGCATCCCCGTCATCCCCGACACGAAACGAGTCCCGTCCCCGATCTCGTCCATGGAAAGGAGCAGCATCGTCAGCAGGGCGCAGAGGTTCAGCGCGAGCAGGATGGAAAGCGATTTGGGGTATTTGAAATCGTTCATCGGTCGTGTTGGTTTTCAGCGAACCATCAATGCCGCCTTGGGGATATTTTGACAATTGAAAAATAACTTGTCCACAACCTCTTGGCCATGCGGATGGAATCCGCAGATGACGCAGATGAATTGGCGATTTTTGATCTGCGAAATCTGCGAATAAAGCCGCCTTGGCCAAGAGGCGATTTTTTAGCTTCCTGTTTGGTGGAAAAGTCACAGAATACGGGCTTTTTTTCGTTGTTTAGCCAAGCGCTGGGCGGGGCTTGAGCGGTAAACCGGAGGAAACACAATATCTAGTGTTGTATGAATGGATGTAACCACAATATATTGCATTTTAATTGTTGGATAATAATGGATTTAGGGGTTGTAATGTGAGGGGTTTTTTTGGTATAAATTCTCGTTTACGGGGAGGGCCGTTATTAAGCATAATCTCGGCAACCCACCGGCCCTGTTTTGAATCCTGTTACATAGAAAAAAGTGCCTAAAACAACAGCTAGTACCGACCGGTACGACGCATCCAAAATTGATAAACTCGAGGGTCTTGAGGCCGTGCGGAAGCGGCCGGGGATGTACATCGGCGACCCCGACGAAAACGGACTTCATCACTGTGTTTACGAGGTGCTCGACAACTCGATCGATGAGCATCTGGCCGGCTATTGTAACAAGATAAAGGTCGCGATTCACGTGGATGGCTCTGTGTCGGTGGAGGACGACGGCCGTGGCATCCCGGTGGACACGCACAAGAAGTTCAATATGCCGGCGGTCGAGCTGGTGCTCACTAATCTGCACGCCGGCGGCAAGTTTGGCCAGGGGGCGTACAAGTACTCCGGCGGGTTGCATGGGGTTGGCGCCAAGTGCGTGAACGCGCTCTCGATCTGGTTCAAGGCGGAGATCTATCGCGACGGCGAGGTGCACTACATCGAGTTTGCTCAGGGCAAGACCATCAAGAAACTCCATGTTATCGGCAAGGCGAAGAAGACCGGCACGAAGATCACATTCCTGCCGGACCCGGAAATTTTCACAATCACGACCGAGTACAAGGCGGAGATTCTGCACCATCGGCTCCGCGAGTTGGCGTTCCTGAATCCAGGAGTCACGATTGTGTTGGCGGACGAGCGTGAGGAAGGCAAAACGGAGACGTTCTTTTACAAGGAGGGCATCGTGCAGTTCGTCAAGCAGATCGGCGAGAACAAGCAGGTCATCCACGCCAAGCCGATCTCGTTCCACTCGACCAAGGACGAAGTCATCGTGGACTGTGTGATGCAGTACAACTCGAGTTACAACGACCAGATTCTCTGCTTCGCCAACTCGATCGCCAACTCGGACGGCGGCACGCACTTGACCGGTTTCCGAACGGCGCTGACTCGCGCGATCAACCAGTACGCGAAGGCGAACAAGCTGCTGAAGGAGAAGGATCCGAGCTTCTCTGGTGACGACGTGCGCGAGGGGTTGATCTGCATCCTGAGCGTCAAGCTGCCGAATCCACGCTTCGAGTCGCAAACCAAGGTCAAGCTGGTGAACGGCGAGGTAGAGGGCATCGTGTCGTCAATTGTTTACGAGGGCTTGATGGGCTATTTCGACACCAACCCGTCGCTTGGTAAAAAGATCGTCGACAAGTGTTTGACCGCAGCCCGAGCCCGTGAGGCGGCGCGCAAGGCCCGCGACACTGTCCGCAAAACGGCGATGACCGGCGGCGGTTTGCCGGGCAAATTGGCCGATTGCTCCGATCGCGATCCGGCCAACACCGAGTTGTACATCGTGGAGGGCGACTCCGCCGGTGGCTCGGCCAAGCAGGGGCGCGACCGGAAGTTTCAGGCGATTTTGCCAATTCGCGGTAAGCTGATTAATGTGGAAAAAGCGCGCCTTGACAAGGTGCTGCAAAACACTGAGATCCGCACAATGATCACGGCGGTCGGCACCGGCATCGGCACCGGCGAGGGCGAGGGGGCGTTCAACATTGAGAAGTTGCGCTACCACAAAATAATCATCATGACGGATGCCGACGTGGACGGCTCGCACATTCGCACACTACTGCTGACGTTTTTGTACCGGCAAATGCCGCAACTGATTAAACAAGGTTTCGTGTACATCGCTCAGCCGCCGCTCTACAAAGTGACGCGCAAAAAGCGGGTCGAGTACATCGACGACGACGCGCAGATGACGAAGATGCTACTCGGCCTTGGCTCGGATGATGTGCGGCTTCGCAGCCTCGAGAGCGGCAAAGAAGTGGCGAAGAAACAGCTCGGCGAGATTCTTGAGTTGTTGCAGTCGCTCAACAAGTTTGCTCGGGCGATTCGGCGGCACGGCGGCGACTTCACCGAATACCTCGAGCAGCGTGACGCGAAAAAGAAATTGCTCCCAAGCCACTTGGTTCGGGTTTGGGAAGGCAACAAAGAGACGGTGCATTATTTTCAAAGCGAGGACACCTTGGCCAAGTTCGGCCAAGCGAACACCGACCTTGGCCTGTTCGGCGAAGATGAGGATGAGGAGGAAGAGTCGCTTGGCCAAGCGGAGGGAGAGGCCACGGCGGAAGATGCCGAGTTGGCCAAGCTCGACCGCAAGGAGAAGAAAAAAGAAGGGCCGCATCGCCGCGCACGCCACGTGGAGTTGCACGAGCACACGGCGATCGAGGAGATTTTGGCCAAGCTCAATCGCAAAGGCCTGAGCGTCGATCATTACTCGGCGCAGGACGAGCCGCTTTTCGAGATCATCCAGGGCGAGGGCGACAATGCCACGGCGCGCCGGTTGTTTTCGATTGCGGAAATCCTCGATGCCGTCGTGGACGTCGGCCGGAAGGGCTTGCAGATTCAGCGTTTTAAGGGCTTGGGCGAAATGAACCCGAAGGAGCTTTTCGAGACGACTATGTCGCCGGAGACGCGCAAGTTGTTGCGTGTGGAGGAGACGGACGCCGTCGAGGCGGACGAGATGTTCACCCGGCTCATGGGCGAGGAGGTCGAGCCTCGGCGGCATTTTATTCAGGAAAACGCGCTCAACGTCCGCAACCTCGACGTCTGACTTCGAAGCAACCCGCAGAAATTTTTTAGAGACCCATGGCAGATTCCAAGGACAAAGATTCACTTCCGGCAACCAACACGCCGCTGTTCGCAGCCAGCGAAGAAATCAAGACTATCAACGTCTCGGACGAGATCAAAAACTCGTTTCTCGACTACTCGATGTCGGTGATTATTTCGCGCGCGCTCCCAGATGCGCGGGATGGGCTCAAGCCGTCGCAGCGCCGCATCCTGCTAGCGATGCACGACCTGAACCTCTCGCCCGGTCGGCATTACCGCAAGTGCGCCAAGATCTGCGGCGACACGAGCGGCAACTATCACCCGCACGGCGAGGCGACGATTTACCCGACACTGGTCAACATGGCGCAGCCGTGGTCGATGCGCGGCACACTCGTGGACGGGCAGGGGAACTTCGGCTCCGTCGAGGGCGACCCGCCGGCCGCCATGCGTTACACCGAGGCGCGCCTTACGCACCTTGGCCACGCGCTGATGATCGACATGGACAAGGACACGGTCGATTGGACGCCCAACTACGACGAGACCCGCGAGGAGCCGACAGTGTTCCCGGCGGCGTTCCCGAATCTACTCGTCAACGGCGGCACTGGCATTGCCGTTGGCATGGCGACAAGTATCGCACCGCACAATCTCGGCGAAATTGTTGATGGCATCTGCGCGCAGATCGACGACCCTGACATCAGCATCGAAGGGCTGATGGAATACATCAAGGGGCCGGACTTCCCGACCGGCTGTCTCGCCGTTGGATTGGACCCGATTCGCGACTATTTCAAAACTGGCCGGGGCAGCGTCAAGCAGCGCGGTCGCGTCGGCGTCGAGCAGATGAAAGGCAACCGCGAGCAGATTGTCATCACGCAGATTCCGTACATGGTCAACCGCGCCACGCTGGTCCAAAAGATCGCGTCGTTGGCCAATGAAAAAACGATCACCGACATCTCCGCCGTGCGCGATGAGTCGGACGAAAACACGCGAGTCGTCGTTGAGCTAAAGCGCGACGCCGTGCCGAAAGTGGTCATCAACAAGCTGTACAAATTCACGCAGTTGGCCACGTCGTTCAGCGTCAACTCGCTGGCGATCGACCACGGTCGGCCTAAGACGATGAACCTCAAAGAGATGATCAATGCCTACATTGAGCATCGCCGCGAAGTCATCCTGCGCCGCACGCGCTTCGACTTGGCCAAGGCCGAGGCCCGTGCCGAGACGCTCGAGGGCTACCTCTGCGCCCTAGCCAACCTCGACGAGTTCATCCGTATCATCCGCAAATCGAACAACCGCGAGGAAGCCCGGATCAAGCTGTTGGCATTCGAGTTCCCGGAAAAAGTGCTCCAAAAATGGGGCATCAAAATCCGCAATGAAGAGCGCATTAAGGGCGGTTTTTATCTGCTCAGCGAGGTGCAGGTGAACTCCATTCTCGACCTGCGTTTGTACCAGTTGACGGGTCTTGAGCAGGACAAAATCAAGGGCGAGTACGACGAATTACTCATCAAGATCGAGGATTTGATGGACATCATCGCCCGCGAAGATCGCGTGCTGACCATCATCAAAGAAGGCATCATAGAGATTAAAGAAAAGTACGCTACGCCGCGCCGGACCGACATCGTCCCCGACGAGGGCGACATGGCGATTGAGGACCTCATCGCCAACGAAGGCGTCATCATCACTCTCACGCACAACGGCCTCGTCAAGCGCACCAACGTCAGCTCGTACCGCGCCCAGCGCCGGGGCGGCAAAGGCGTCATCGGCATGGGCACCCGCAAAGACTCCGTCGTGCAGGGCGAGGCCGAAGACTTCATTGAGCACCTCTTCACCGCCAGCACGCACGACTACCTCATGTTTTTCACCACCACTGGCCGTGTGTACGTCCGGCGCGTGCACGAGATTCCCGACATGGGCCGATCGGCCAAAGGGCGCAACATCGCCAACCTTCTCGAGTTGCAGTCCGGCGAGAAAATCGCCGCGCTCATCCGTGTCGAGTCCCACCTGGGACCGGATAAGGAAAACCTCACGTGGCAGCAGGAGAACTTCCTCTTCTTCGCCACCGAGAGCGGCACGGTGAAAAAGACCGCGCTGGGCGCCTACTCCAACGTTCGCCGCACCGGCATCAATGCCATCGGCATCAACGAGGGCGACCGCCTCATCACCGTCAAGCTGACCACCGGCCACGACGAGGTCGTGCTGATCACCAGCGACGGCAAAAGCATTCGGTTCAACGAGGAAAACGTCCGATCGATGGGCCGCACCGCCGCCGGCGTGCGCGGCATTCGCTTGGGCAAAAAAGATCGCCTCGTTGCCGCAGCCATCGTGACCAAGGACGCCACACTGCTTGTCGCCGGCGAGAACGGCGTCGGTAAGCGAACCCAGTTCGACGAGTACCGCACTCAGACACGAGGCGGCAAAGGCATCATCACCATGAAGACCACCGCCAAGACCGGCGAGGTATGCGGCGCATTGGCCGTGAAATCGAACGACGAGATCATGCTCATTACCGTCGGTGGCCAGATGGTCCGCACCGGGGTCGAGCACATTCGGATGACCGGCCGCAACGCGCAGGGTGTCAAACTCATCAATCTCCACGGTAAAGACCAGCTCCAAGCTATCGCCCCTGTCATCAGCGAAGACGTCGGTGACGAAGACGCCGCCCCAGAAGACACCGAGAGTTAAGCGTCCGAGTGCTGAGAAAGTATCTTGGAGTGTGGCGTTGCCGCGAATTTCAACGGCCCGTTTTCGCCCTCGCCCTTCGTCATCGGGAAACCAATCGAGTACGAGGGAGGAGGGATGAGTACGAGTTAAACGCTCGCTTGGCCAAGCGCATCGACGATGGGGAGCGCACGCGGCTCGCCAAGGCGTATTTCGGCGAGCCGCGTGTGTTCCCCTAAACCAAGCCGGCGAGTTTTCGGCCGGTCCAGTAGACGACGAGCAGCAGGAGGATGGCACCGCCCCACCATGGGTTGCTCCAAAGGCGCGTGCGAATCTCGGCTGGTTTGGGCTCGGGGAGAACGGAGATTTTTTTGATGAGCTGGTCGAGTTGATCGGTGCCGGCGCTCTCGCCGCCGGTGATTGAGGCGATCTCGGCGAGGACCGGGCGGTTTACCGGGCGGCCCAGTTTTTCGCGCTTGGGCAGCGAAACGGTCAGCTTGGTTTCCAATTCGCGATCGTGCTCGGGGGCGTCGATCGCGATCTCGAAAGGCCCGCCTTCCTGCGGCGAAAACTCCGCGCTGTAAACACCCCAGCCGCCCTCGACTTCTGTCAGTTCAAGCTGCTCGCCCCGTTCGGTGGGCGAGACGATCGAGCCGTTGACTTCGCCGTTCTCCAGCGGGAAACCTGCCTCGTCTAGCACCGTTGCCTGCAGGAAAACACGGTCGCCGACCTTGGGCGTCTCGGGCGTGTAGCTCAGCCGGATGCCATCCTTCTCGGCGAGGTGCCGTTTGTGTGCCATCCAGCGGGCGACCTGGCTCCAGAAGCGGTAATGAAACTTATCCTCGACGCCGCGCCGCCAACGCCACGCACTATCGGTGCCCATGAACAGCACCTTGCCGCGTCCGGCGTTGCGAATAGCCAGCAGCGGGATGCGGCCAAATTGATTTCGCAACTCCGAGTGCACGGCGAGCACTTCGCTGCCGGGCCGGCTTTTGATCACACCGGTGGACCAGTAAAATCCAGGGAGCATTTTCCATATCTGTTCGTTCACCATTTCGTCGGCGTCGAAGCGCGTGAGCAGATGGCCGCGCCCGCGGCTGGAGAGTGTGAGTGCCGACTCGTTTTGCAGGCCGACGCCGGTGCGCTTGGCGTCATCGAGCACGACCGGCATCAACTCCTTGAGCGGGCTGTCCATCAGCGAAAGATGGTTGCCGCGCCGCCCGGGCATGAAAACCAGCCCGCTGCCTTGCTGCTCGACGAGGCCTTTGATCAGTTCGGCGTCTTTTTTGCTCAGCTGTCCTTTGCCGACGCCGACGTCCCCGAGAAAAATCACGTCATAACGCGACAGCATTTCGCGCGAACCGGGGAAAGCGGAGAGGTAGTCGCGCCCGCCGCCGGTGCCGATGTTCGGGTGAAATAACATGCAGCTCAGGGCCACGCCGGGGTCGCGGGCGAGAGCGTTTCGGAGATATCGATATTCCCAGCGCGGCTGCGAATCGACAACGAGTACGGTCAGCTTGACCACGCGCACGGCGATGTGAAACGCCGCCGTGTTGTTGTCGCGCAGCCCCTCGTCCGGCTCGACCGGGAACTCCAGCCGCAGGTCGAACTCGCCGACCTCGCGCGGGTACCACATGATCGAGTCGCGGAACCGGCTGTTCGCCGGCAAGGTGATTTTCTTGGAGGCTAACTGCTCCGTACCCTGCATGAGCCGCACCTCGGTGGCGACGTCGCGCGGCAGGTGGCTTTGCACCGTGTACGGGATGGCGATTTGCTCGCCGAATAAGCCGTACGCCGGCGCGGCGACTTCTTCCATCGCGAGGTCGGGGATCGATTCGTCCTGCCCCGTGACGACGCTGTAAACCGGGATGCCCTGATCGCGGTAGCGAGTGGCGATGCCGATCGGCGATGGGCCAAGGTTCCAATCTCCATCGCTCAACAGCAGCACGGCCTTGAGATTTTTCTGCTGTCCGAGTACCGAGTCAAGCGCGCCGCTCAAGTCGGTGCCGATTTCCCGCACTTGGCCAAGCGCGTTCGTCGAGGTCAAATCCGGCGGCGCAGCGAACGCCCCGGTCAGCACCTCGGAGCTGGCCTCGAGCGGCTTCCAAAACGCGCGCTTGGTTTGCGCCTCGAGCCAGTCGGCCCGGGTGATGATGTCGTTCGTGCTGACGATGTCGCGCGTGAGCATGCTGCCCGACGAGTCGCTAAGAATGACGACCTGAGGCGGGTCGGTGCGCTGAATGAGCCGAACAAACTCCGGGCGCAACAGCGTGAAAGCCAGCATCGCCACAGCCACAAATCGCAGCACCTCGAGCAGGGCGACTTTGCCGCGACGGCCGTTGCGCTGCCAGTTGCCCCAGCCAAGCCAAGCGGCCAGCGTCACCCCGCCGATCCCGGCGAGGACAACCATCAACGAAGCTGCAAACGACCAGTGATTCATTTATTTCGACGATTCAATGTACTTCAAAATGCAGTGCGATTGACAGCGCTCTCCCTCTCCACGGCCCTCTCCTGCTGGGAGAGGGGTGCTTGGCCCTGCGTGGCTTGTTTTTTGCAAAGGACCAGTGACTCATGCGGCGGCGGGTTGGGGTTTGGGCGGTGCGGCGGTGGGTATCGGGCCGGGCCGGATGAGCCACGCTTCGATCAGCAGCGCCAGCAGCATCAGGAAAAGAAACATGCGCCAGATTTCACCCTGCAATGCCGTGTCGTCGCGTTGCGCTTGAAACAGTTGAAACGACAGCGTGCCGAATAACCCGGAGACAGCCTCGTCGCCGACACGCTCGAACTCGTCCTCGGCGGCGGGCCGATTGACCACGAGCCAGCGGTCGCCAGACTGATACACGCCGGCCTGCGTCTGCACGTCGCCGCGTTGGCCGGTCTCGATCGACGTCCACTCAAGTTGCAAATCGCCCGCGCCGATTTGGCCGCATTCGGCGACCGAGTCGCGCTGCAACCGGCGGCTCCCGGTGGCGAGCAGGCGTTGCAGCATCGGGACGACGACGAGCCCGTCGCCCATTTCCGACCACGCGAGCAGCGGCAGGGTGGCACAAAAATAAACTTCGCCTTGGCCAAGTGACTGGCGCACGAGTAGCGCTTGGCCATCGTCGAACGCCGCCAATACCGCCGCTTGGCCGACGACCTGTTGGCGCTGCCGCACACCGAGTTTGGCCAACGGCAACAGCAGCCCTTCGTCGGTGTTGGCGAGTGGCCCTTGATCTTCATCCCAGCGGCCAACGGCAAAACCGGCGTCGCCGCTAGTTTGTTTTTCGCCCCAGCCCAAGCCAGCAAAACGGGCCGTCGCCGCTTTGTTCGGCGGGAAGAAAATGACGCGGCCGCCCTCGTCGGCGAACCGCCGCAGCGCGCCTGCCATCTCGCCCTCCGGCAACGGTGCCTGCCAAACGACGAGCGTGGCGTCGCGCAGATCGGCGGGGGTCACGTCGTCCGGCGCGTACCGCTTGGCCGGAGTGCGGCCGTCCCGCCCGGCCGCCGATGCCGCCGCCTGCCACAACGGGCCAAGCGCACTCCCGGTGACGACCAAGCCGGTCGGCGGATGGTCGTCGCTGTACCGGTAGTAAGTGATGTTGTCACGGGGATTGCCGTCGGCCGGAAGCTCAAGCTTGCCCCAGCCGCCCGCTTGGTCGCCGACGGCGAAGCGATGCCGCCAGCGGGTGGATTGCCCGGTGACCTTGGCTTCGAGTTCGGTGGCGACGCCGTTGAGCGTGCTTGAGATCGTGGCTCTGCCGGCGTCGGCTTGGCTGCGATTGAGGTCGGCGGCCAAGCGCACGTCGCCGCCCTGTTGGCGGGAGAGTTGCGCGACGGAAATCGAGGCGTTATCGGGCGACTCCTGCGTGGTGGCGAGCAGTCGAATGCGCACTTTTTGCGGGAGTGAGTCGAACGCTGTGATGAGAGTTTCCCAGCGGGGATCGTCCGGTTGCCAGTTGCTGGCCTGCAGGTCGGAGGCGATCCAAATCTCGGCGGTGCCGGCCTGGTTTTCGATCAGCCAATCGAGCGCGGTTTGCAGCATGGCGGGGAGGTCAGCGGCGGTGTCGGTCGGCTGCGTGTCGGGCCACTTGAGTAACGACGCGGCGCTCGGGAGCTCGCTCGCCTGTCGCGTGGCGCTGTCGAGCAGCACGAGGTGGCTGGCGTGCTCGAACTCCTCGGCGGCCTTGGCGAGCATCTTGAGTGCGTATTCGCGGAGCGACTCGTCCGCCCCGGCGACCCGCGACTCCATGCTCGCGGAGCGATCGACGAGCAGTAGGATGGCATCTGGCGCGGCGGCGAGCGCCCAGCCCATCCAGCCGCCGACGAGTGGCCTGGCGAGGAACAGCAGTAGCGTCAGCACGGCGAGTACGCGCATGAGTAGGATAAGCAGGTTGCGAAGCTTGGCATGGCTGGTGGAACTGCGCGTCGCGGCGAGGAGGAACTGCATCGCCGCCCACTGCCTCGGCTGGTGGCGCATGCGGTTGATAAGATGAATGATCACCGGCAGCAGCACGAGGGGCAGTCCCCACAGAATGAGCGGCTGGAGAAAGGTCATGCTCGGGTGGCGTGCCGGGCGCGCTCGGTGAGGAAATCGGCGAGTACTTGGCCGTACGATTGGTCGAGAGTTACGCGGCGGTAGTCGGCGTTGAATTCGTGGCAATCGTTCCGCAGCTTGCCGAGGAAGCGTTTGAGCTGGGCCTGGTATTCGGCGCGGACGGTGGCCGGCTCGGTGACGATCGACTGCGAGCCTTCCATGTCCACAAAGCGCACCGGCCGGTCGAAATCGAAGGCCAGCTCGAGCGGGTCGAGCAAGTGAAACAGCGCAAGGTCGTGTTTTTGAAATCGCAGGTGCTGCAGCGCATCGCGCAGTTCGTTGCTGTCGCAAAAACAGTCGGACAAAATGACGACGAGCGCGCGGCGGCGGGCCTTCTCGGCGAGCTCGTGCAGCATCGGGACGAGGTGCGTCCCGCCGGTGGGCCGCGCTTGGCCAAGCGCGTTGAGGATGACCTGCAGGTGGGAAGCGTTGCGGCGCGGCGGGATCTCGGGGGTGCTTTTCTCCGTGACATGCATGAGCCCGGCCGCGTCGCCTTGGTTGATGATGAGGTAGCTGAGCGTGGCGGCAAGGCGCTTGGCGTAGTCGAGCCGCGTGCCGTGTTCGCTTTCGAAGCCCATCGAGCCGCTGCAGTCGATCACGACGTAGCAGCGCAGGTTGGTCTCAGCCTCGAACTCTTTAAGGTAGTAGCGGTCGGTGCGGGCGAAGACGCGCCAGTCGAGCCGCCGGATGTCGTCGCCGGGGACGTAGTTTCGGTACTCGGCGAACTCGACGCTGGAACCTCGGTGAGGGCTGCGGTGGTGGCCGGAGACGCTGCCCTCCATCGGGAAACGCGCGAGCAGCGGCTGGCCCATGAGCCGCCCGACGACGTCGGCCTCGATCAGCGGTTGCGCGCTTGGCTCAGGCACTGGCGTCGCGGAATTGGTCGAGCAACTGGTCGACGATGACGGTGCTGCTCGTTCCCTCGGCCTGCGCCTGGAAATTGGTGATGATGCGATGCCTCAGGACGGGGTGGGCGACGGCCTCGAGGTCCTCCTGCCGCACGAGGTAGCTGCCCTGCAAAACCGCGCGCGCCTTGGCGCCGCGAATAAGATACTGCACGGCGCGCGGCCCGGCACCCCACGAGACGAGCTTTTTGCAGAAGTCCGGCGCGTCATCGGAGGCGGGGCGGGTCGCGCGGACGATGTCCACTGCGAGATCGTAAATGTGATCCGGCACCGGCACGCGCTCGACCAGTTTCTGATATTTCAGAATCTGTTCGCCACTGACTTGGGGTGTGATTTCCCGCGACGCCGCGCCGGTGGTCTCGCGGGCGATGCGGCATTCCTCGTCGCGGTTCGGGTAGTCGACCTCGATAAAAAACATGAAGCGATCAAGCTGCGCCTCGGGCAGCGAGTAGGTGCCCTCCTGCTCGATCGGATTTTGCGTGGCGAGCACAAAGAACGGCTCGGGCAACGGCATTATGCGGCCGGCGACGGTGACGTGATGTTCCTGCATCGCCTCGAGCAGGGCGGACTGCGTCTTGGGGGGCGTGCGGTTGATTTCGTCGGCCAGAATGATGTTGGCGAAGATCGGCCCCTTGACGAACTCGAACTCGCGGCGACCTTCGGCGGTCTCCTGCAAAATGTCGGTGCCGGTGATGTCGGACGGCATTAGGTCGGGTGTGAACTGGATGCGATTGAAGTCGAGCGACATCACCTTGGAGAGTGAGTTGACCATGAGCGTCTTGGCCAAGCCGGGCACGCCCATGAGCAGCGCGTGGCCTCGGGAGAGGATGCAAATCAGGAGCCGCTCGACGACCTCATCCTGCCCGATGATGACCTTGGCCATCTCGGATCTCATGCGGTCGTAGGTCGAGCGCAGCTCGTCGATCACAACGACGTCGCTGTTGCTGGGAGTGTCCGCCCCGTTGCTGGCGGCGGCCGGTTCGGCTTCGATAACAGTTGCAGATTCTGACATGTGGCGAAAAACGGGTAGTGAACGGTTTTAGGTGCGGCGGGTCAATGATCGATTGGCAGGATGGGCTTCGTTTACTTGATCGGCCGGCGGGCGAACGCGGCGGTGCCACGGCCAAACGAGGCGACGTTAAAAAACTCCCAGCCGTCCCCACCGAACAGGTTCATTTCCTCCTCGAGAGCGACACGGCTGTCGCCAAAAATCGATTTGTACTCCCACTTGGGCTGCGGAGCCGGTCGCTTGTCTTGGGCCGCGGCAGCGGTTTGCAGGGCGACCAACTGCTTAAGCAGCTTGGCGGCAGCGGTGGCGGAGTCGGCTTGTTTTCCGGCGGCCCTGGCTTGGTCAGCGAGTTGGCTGGCCAGCGACTCAAAGGCGGCGTTGAGGTCGATCAACTGTTTCGTGGCGATCTTGAGCGACTTGTCCTTGGCGTTGCTGCCGCTGGCTTTTTGCAGCTTGGCCAAGCCGACGATCACTTGGTCGAGTCTCTCGAACACTGGGCCGAGGTCGGGCACGGCGTTGTCGGCGGCGTTGTCCTGCGCTTGGCTAAGTGCGGGTAGGGAGAGGAAGCTCAGGGCGAGGGCGAGGCAGGCGGAGGTTTGAATCAAGCGTTTCATGTCGAGCAAAAATCGAGTGGCGGGAGCGTAGGCCAAGCCCCAAGCCGGTGCAAGGCCCGCCGATTTGGGCGATTTCGCTGGCCGATTGGGCCGGGGCCGGTTAAACGGTGCACGGCCAATGTTCAGGACTCTCAGCCGTTATATCCTTTGTCTTCCGTTGTGGTGGGTCGTCTCCGCCCTTGCCGCGCCGGAGCTGCCGCTCTGGGCGGCGGCCAGTTGGCGCAACGACATTGCGACCGTCCGGGCCCACATCGCCGCCGGCACGAACATCGACACGGTGGACGACTGGACCGGCAAGACGGCGCTGCACTACGCCGCGGAGTACGGCCATCTCGAGATCGCCGATCTACTGCTGGCCAACGGCGCGAACGTCAACCACCGGGACGACGACAAGGCCACGCCGCTCTACTTTGCGGCGGTCGGCGGCTTTGTGGAGTTGGCTAAGCTGCTCCTGGTTTACGGGGCGGACATCAACGCGCGCGACAAGGCGAGGGAGACGCCGATGGACGGCGCGGTGTTTTTCGGCCACGTGAACATGGTGAACGTGTTCCAGCAATATCTAGGTATCACCAGGTACAGTTACGACACCCGGTTCTACATTGAGGCCACCGCGTTGGCGCCTGGGCTATATGGTTTTCTCAACAAGAAAAAGAGAATCGACTCGCGTCTGTTCCAGTTGGAGACCTCGGGCGACCTGGTCCATTGGCGGCCAATGAAGCTGTTCGACACCAGCCGTCCGCCGTTCACTTTCAAGGATTCAAGACTCACCAAGTACAGCCAGCGGTTTTTTCGGCTGCAGCCCTTCACGATGCCCCCGGAGCCGCCGGTCAACCGAATCTATTCCACCTACGAGTCGTTCGAGGCCAAGCCCATCGACGGCACGCTTGACGGGCTCGACAGCGAGTGGGCAACGGTCGACTTTGTGTTTAATCCCGGCTTCGAGGTGGTGGAGGACGGTCAGCGCGCCAAGGGCACCTTCACCTTCGACGACTTGACTCACGCCCAGTTTGCCGAGGTCGACGAGGGCAAGTGGGACGGCGACAAGGATCACGTGATCTCCATCGCCGTCGGCTGGAATACCGACGGCATCCAACTCACCATCGTGGTGGAGGACGACCTGCACCATCACACCAAGGAGGGAGCGGATGAGGGGGACGCCGTGCGGGTGCTGTTCACTGATGCCAGCCGAGGCGAGGCCACGGGGGAGTATTTGTTCGCCCTCGTGGAACCGTACCTCGGGGATGGAACCTTATATGATAAAAACACGATGGCGAACACCGTCAAAGGCTCGGTGGTGGGGCATACGAAGCAGCTTGCCGGCAACGGCGAGTTTGACGTGGTGATCCTTCGCACGCAAAAGACGATCCATCCCAACACCGGCACAACGGTTTACGAGCTGTGGTTTTCGCCCGGGGCGATCGGTGCAGAGGTGCTTGAGGAGGGTTTTGCGTTCGGGCTGGGCGTCGCGGTGATCGACAGCGACTCCGACGCGCCGGGCAAGCAGGGTTGGTCCGGCTGGGGGCCGGACAGCGTCGTGCTGGAGACGAACCCCGGCGAGACCGCCCTAATCACGCTCGTCGGCGATCCAGCGGACGACGACGACTGATTTGCGCTTGGTCAAGCGAAGTATCCCCCCAGAAAAACCGGTTGACTTGGCCAAGGACCGCCGCTACGTTGCGCCGCGATGGCAATTTTGAGCCTCCAACTACTGCTGGGTCTGGCGCTTTTGAAGAGCGTCCGGGTGGCTGTGGTTTGAACTTGTTCCCAAGCATTTCGTTAACCCCGCTGCCAGTGGCAACGGGGTTTTTTGTTAAACCACCGAACTGAACTATGACATGAAGAAAAACCGCATTTATATTTTTGACACGACCCTTCGCGACGGCGAGCAGTGCCCCGGCGCCTCGATGACGCTGCGCGAAAAACTCGAGGTCGCGCGGCAACTCGCGCGGCTGAAGGTGGACGTGATCGAGGGCGGCTTCCCGGTGATCAGCGAGGGCGACTTTACCGCCGTCAACACTATCGCTCGGGAAATCAAGGGGCCGATCGTCGCCGGCTTGGCCCGCTGCGTGCCAAAGGACATCGAGGCCGCTGGTAAGGCGGTTGCGCCCGCCGGCAAAAAGGCGCGCATCCACGTCTTTCTCGCCACGTCGAAACTGCACCGTGAGTTCAAACTCGGCAAGGCGCAGAGCCAGATCATAAAGCTCGCCGTCGATGGCGTGAAGCGCGCACGCAAGCTTGTCGCCGACGTCGAGTTTTCGCCGGAGGACGCTTCCCGTACTGAGCCGGATTTTCTGGTCGAGGTCTGCCAGGCGGCCATCGATGCCGGTGCGACGACCGTGAACATCCCGGACACGGTCGGCTGGGCTGTGCCGGGACAGTTCGGCGAATTGATCGAGCATTTGCACGACTCGGTGCCGGAGTTCCAATCCGGAAAAGCGATCATCAGCGTGCATTGTCACAACGACCTTGGCATGGCCGTGGCCAACTCGCTCGCCGCCGTCCAGGCCGGCGCGCGGCAAATCGAGTGCACCGTCAACGGCATCGGCGAACGAGCCGGCAACGCCGCGCTCGAGGAGATCGTCATGGCGCTCAAGACGCGTAACGACGTATACACCGGCTACACCTGCGGCGTGGCAACAAAGCAAATCGTGAAAACATCCAAGCTGGTGGCGCGCATGAGCGGCCTGCCGGTGCAGCGCAGCAAGGCGATCGTCGGCGAGAACGCCTTCGCCCACTCGAGCGGCATTCATCAGGATGGGATCATCAAAAAACGCGAGACGTACGAGATCATGGATCCGCAGGACGTCGGCTGGGGGCAGACCGAGTTGCCGTTGACTAAGCACAGCGGCCGCGCCGCGATGGCCATGCGCCTCCGCCACCTTGGCTTCAAGTTGAGCGACGAGGAGATTGCCAATGTCTTCAGTCGGTTTAAGGAGATTGGTGACAAGAAAAAATTCGTGTACGATGACGACCTAAGCGCATTGGTCGACGGCCAAATGACCAAGGTGCCCGAGACGTGGTTGATGGAATATCTCAACGTCACCAGCGGCAATCACACCGTCCCAACGGCCACCGTGCGCCTGCGGAAAACCGCCACCGGCCGCTCAAAAAGAGAAATCGTGCTCGAGGATGCCGGTGTCGGCGACGGCCCGGTGGACGCCGCGCTCAAAGCGATCGACCGCCTCACCGAGACACGCGGCCGCTTGAAAAATTACGTCATCCGTGCTGTGTCACACGGTAAAGATGCGCTTGGCGAAGTGAGCGTAAAAGTCGATTTCGGCGACGGCGACCTCGTCACCGGAAAAGGCGCAAGCACCGATATCATCGAGGCCAGTGCCAAGGCTTATTTAAATGCCGTCAACCGCCACCTCAACACAAGCCACCGCAAAAAGAAGCCCCGCAAAACCAGCGGTTAGCCGTAGGGATCGAAGTTTTGCAGGTTCCATTCCTCGACGAGGTCGCTGTCGATTTCGTCGAGGAAGCGTGAGCGTTGCTGCATCGCTTCGCCGCCGGAGCCTTGCATGAAACGCATCAGCGGGTAGCTCAGGTACAGCTCGGTTTTCGCGCGCGTGACGGCGACGTAAAAGAGCCGCCGCTCCTCCTCCTCGCCGCCGGGACTTTCAATCGCGCGTTTCGCCGGAAACATCCCGTCGCACAGCATCATCACGAACACCACGTCGAACTCCAGTCCCTTGGCTTGGTGTATCGTCGAGAGCCGGATCTGATCCGGGTCGGGGTTATTTTTGCGTTTTGTGCCGGTGTCGAGGTTGGTCAGCAGCGCAACTTCGCTGAGAAACTCCTCGGTGGTGTTGTATTGTTCGGAGAAACCGGCGACTTGCTCGAGGTCCTCGAGTCGGGTGTAGTAGTTCGGAAACTTGTTCTGCAAATAATCTTCGTACCCGGCGGCGACGACCATGCGGATGAGGTTCCCCGGCCCCTTGGATTGGTCGTCGTCGAGTTGGTCAAGCGTCTCGGTGAATTGCTCCCAGCTAAGCGCGGCTTTTTTTGGCACATGATCGGCGATGTCGCGCAGCGCCTTGGCCAAGCCGGGTGCCTTGGCCAAGCGTGCGGCGAACGCCGCCCAGAGCTTGGCCGCCGACTTGGCCCCAACGCCTGGCAGCATCAGCACGATGCGCTTGAATGCGAGCTCGTCGCCGGGGTTGATAAGGAGCTTTAGATACGCGGCAACGTCCTTGACGTGCGCTTGTTCGAAAAACCGGATGCCACTCGTGAGCACGAATGGGATGTCGCGCCGCGTGAATTCCATCTGCAACTCGAGCGCGTGAAAGTGCGAGCGGTACAGCACAGCCATTCCCTCCATCGGCATGCCTTCGTCGCGCAGTTCGAGCACGCGTTGGGCGATGAATTCCGCCTGCTGATTGGCGTCGTTGCAGCAGACGAGCGCCGGCTTCGTGCCGGAGTCGCGCACCGGCGCGAGCACCTTCTCGAACTGCTGCGTGTTCGCTGCGATGACGGCATTGGCGCAGTTGAGAATCTCCGGTGTGCTGCGGTAGTTCGTCTCGATCTTGAAAACCTGCGTGTTGTCGTGCCGGTCGGGAAATTCGAGCACGTTGCGGTAGTTCGCTCCGCGCCACGAATAGATGCTCTGCGCGTCGTCGCCGACTGCCATGATGTTGTGGTGCTTACCGCCGAGCAGATCGATCAACTCGCACTGCACCTGATTTGTGTCCTGATATTCATCGACGAGAATGAACTGGAACCGCGCTTGGAACGACTCGCGCACCTCTTTGTTTTCGCGTAGCAAGCGCAGCCACAGGTTGAGCAAGTCGTCAAAATCCATCACGCCGTTGGTCACTTTGCGCTTGGTGTAGGCGGTGTGCGCTTGGGCGATCTCGTCGGTGAGCGTGTCGAAATACGAGTAGCGTTCCTCCATCACTTGGCCAAGCGACAAGCCGGTGCTGAGCGACATTGAGAGGATGTCGCAGACCAAGTCCGGCTTGGGGAAGCGCGACGCTTTCGTGTCGATGCCGGCTTCATCAATCGCCGCACTCATCAGCGCCTTGGCATCGTCGCGATCCATGATCGTGAACGACTGCGGGTAGCCGATCGCCTCGGCGTGCCGCCGTAATACCCGGTGGCCGACCGAGTGGAACGTCCCGCCCCAAAGTCCCGCCGTGTCCCCGCCGATCAGGTTTTGCACGCGATCCATCATCTCGCGGGCGGCCTTGTTCGTGAACGTCAGCAACAGAATGCGATCGACCGGGATGCCTTGCTCGAGCAGGTAAGCCACGCGATAAGTTAGCGTACGCGTCTTGCCCGCGCCCGCCCCGGCCAGCACCAGCGCCGGGCCCGGCGACGCGGAAACGGCGGCAAACTGCTGGGCGTTCAGCTCCGCCTTGTAGTCGATGTTCAACTCGACCGGGGTGCGAAATGACTTGAGCGTGTACTCCCTTGGCACGGGCGGCATTCAAGCGGCCAAGCGGCCAAGCGTCGAAGTATTTTTTGAAATCCAAGTTGAAACTTGAAATTTCGAACTCAAAACCAGCATCCTCCACGGCCCGGCGGCCCGTCCGCTTGGCCAAGCTCATGTACGCCACCATTGCCACATTTTATCAGTTTGTCGATCTGCCCGACTTCGAAGCCAAGCGGGCGCCATTGAAGGAGCATTGCGACCTGCACGGGGTGCAGGGCACGATCATCCTCGCGCACGAGGGCATCAACGGCACCATCGCCGGGCCAAGCGCGGGGGTGGAGTCGGTGCTCGAGTTTATCCGCAGCGACGAGCGAATGGCCAAGTTGCCGGCCCGCATTTCTGATACCGAGAGGGTTACATTTCATCGAATGAAAGTGGTGCTTCGACCGGAGATCGTGACGCTTGGCGCGCCGGAGGCCAACCCAAACGAGGTCGTTGGCGAATACGTCGAGCCGGGTGATTGGAACGCGCTCATTAGCGATCCCGACGTGACAGTGGTGGACACGCGCAACGATTACGAAGTGGGGATGGGCACGTTCCGGGGCGCGATCGATCCCAAGACGGGGACGTTCGGCGGGTGGCCGGAGTACGTACAGGAGAATCTCGATCCGAAGAAGCACCCGAAGATTGCGATGTTTTGCACCGGTGGAATCCGCTGCGAAAAGGCGTCGGCGTACATGCTTAAACACGGCTTCAGTGAGGTGTACCATTTGCGCGGTGGCATTTTGAATTATCTGCAGAACACGCCCGAGGCGGAGAGCCTCTGGGAGGGCGACTGTTTCGTGTTCGACCATCGCGTGGCGGTGAAGCACGGGCTCGAGCAGGGCGCGCACGAGGTGTGTTACGGCTGTCGCTGGCCTCTTACGGGCGATGAGATGCAGTCGCCGCAATACGAAGCCGGCGTGAGTTGCCCGCACTGCGCCGATGAGATGATACCGGGGCGCCGGGAGCGTCTTCGGGAACGCCACAAGCAAGTGATGCTGTCGCGTAGTCGCAACGAACAACACCTCGGCCAACAACCCAAGCGCAAGTTGCACCCAGCCAATGTTGACTGAAGCCGGCCCGGAAGTTTTCAAGTGGACGTGGTGCCTGCTGCCGGTGATCGCCGCCGTCATCGGCTGGGGCACGAACCACCTCGCCGTGCGGATGCTGTTTCATCCGCGCGAGGAGCGGCGCATCCTTGGGCTGCGCGTGCAGGGCGTGTTCCCCAAGCGGCAACAGGCGCTGGCGGAGAAGCTCGGCCAACTGGTGGCGCGCGAGTTGTTCTCGATGGAGGACGTGCGGCAGCATCTGCAGGGCGACGAGTTCGTGGCGCACGTCACCGCGACGATCGAGGGCAGGGTGGATGACTTCCTGCAGAACAACCTGATGGAGGCGATCCCGATGGCGTCGATGTTTCTCGGCTCGGACATGGTGGCCAAAATCAAGCACTCGCTGGTCGAGAGCCTCGCCAAGGCGGTGCCGGAACTGGGCGATCTGTTTGTCAGTCATCTCGAGAAAAACATGGATGTAGAGGCGGTGGTTCGCGAGAAGGTGGCGGCGTTTTCCAGCGACAAACTGGAGGAAATGTTGCTCGGTATCATGAAGCGCGAGTTCCGGTTTATTGAAGGGGTTGGCGCTGTGCTCGGTTTTGTGATTGGCTTGGCACAGTTGGGGATTTTATGGCTGATGTAAATAAACAATCTTGGTACGGCGTGGCGGCGATTCTGTCGCTTGGCTTGGTCGTGTCAGCATTTGTCAGCGGGAGAGCGCTTGAGAAAATGCGCTCCGCGACAGACGGAGTCACAGTCAAGGGCGTCGCCGAAACAGAGATCAGCTCCGACCTCGCCACGTGGCGCGGGATGCTCTCCGCGCGGGCCAAAGACATGGTCGATGGCTACGACAAAATCGAACTGCACCTCACCACCACGATAAATTTTCTACTCAAGCTAGGCATCACCGAGGAGGCGATCGAGGAGGGCACCATCAACATCAGCACTCAGTTCAAGCGCAATGACAAGGGCCACACCACCTCGGAAATCGAGGGCTACACGCTCACCCAAACATTCACCGTCACGACGACCGACGTCGCCTTGGCCAAGCGCTTGGCCAAGGAGTCAACGCAACTCATCCGGGAGGGCATCGCGTTCCGCTCCTACCCGCCCAGTTATTACTTCACCAAGCTCGAGGACTTGAAGCTGGATCTGCTCGAAGGTGCCGCCGAGAACGCCAAGCTCCGGGCGGAGCGCTTGGCCAAGAGCAGCGGCAATCGGGTGGCTAACATCATCTCCGCTTCGCAGGGCATCTTCCAAATCACCCAGCGCAACTCCACCGAGACCGCAAGCTGGGGCATGTACGACACGTCGACTATTGAGAAGAAAGTGCGTGCCGTCGTCACCATGCGCTACCGCACCGAGTAGTTTTCCATTTCCACGCCGAACACAAAAAAGCCCCGCACTCGGCAGGGCTTCGAAAGTTTGTGTTTGTTGCGTCTGGCTTATGCAGCGGCTTTAGCTCTGACGGCCAAGCGTGATTTTTTACGATCGGCTTTCGCGGAGTGGATTACCCCGAGCTTGGCGGCTTTGTCAAACGCGGACGCAGCGGCATTCAGCGCCAACGCAGTAGCCTCCTTGTTGCCATTTTTGATGGCATCGTCGAGATGTCGCTCGGCGGTCTTGAGGGTTGTCTTTACAGAGCGGTTTCGGGCCTGCTTGACTTGGTCGCTGCGCATCCTGCGCTTGGCTGACTTAATATTTGGCATCGTTCAAAAGATCGCTAAACCAGCGAAAAGGCCGAGCAACTTACTAAACCCACCCAGGTTGTCAACAGCTTAAATGGTCAATTTCGGCGAAAATTACGCCGCCGATTCGTGGGAGAGATGGAAAAAATGCCCCTTTTGTCGCTATTGCGTCAAGGAGTTCTCTCTGGCAAATCAACTACACCGAACCGGCCAGTTGCTCCTGCAGTTGTTGGGCGACTTGGTGGAATACTTCGGCGGGGAGGGAGTCGGGCTGGCTCACGACCACTGGCACGCCGTCGTCGCCGCCCTTGCGGATCTCGGTGAAGAGCGGCATCTCGCCGAGGAACGGGATACCCTGCCGCGCCGCCTCGTCCTGCCCGCCGCCGTGGCCGAAAATTTCGACGCGCTCGCCGCCGGGCGCGGTGAAGTAGCTCATGTTCTCGACGATGCCGAGGATCGGCACATTGACTTTGCGGAACATCTCGATGCCTTTGCGAACGACGCCGAGCGATGCTTCCTGAGGCGTGGTCACGATCACTCCGCCGTCGAGCGGCACGGTTTGGCAGAGGGAGAGCTGCGCGTCGCCGGTGCCGGGCGGCAGATCGACGAGCAGATAATCCAGTTCGCCCCAGTCCACCTGCATGACGAATTGCTGGATGGTCTTCATGATCATCGGCCCGCGCCAAATGACCGGCTGATCGTCCTGCAGCAGGAAGCCCATGCTCATGAGCTTGATGCCGTGGCTCTGGAGCGGCACCAGTTTGTCGTCGCCCTCTGTGACGGACGGGCGCTCGTTGACGCCCATCATCAGCGGGATGCTTGGCCCGTAAATGTCGCAGTCGAGAAGGCCGACTTTTTCGCCGCGCTTGGCCAAGGCGCAGGCCAAGTTTGCCGAGACGGTGGATTTGCCGACGCCGCCCTTGCCGCTGGCCACAGCGACGACCCGGGCGATGCCGGGCGCTTTTTGCGGCCCTTGGCCGGGAGTGGGTGTCCCGGGTTGCGTTTGGCCGCCCTGCGGTTGATGTACTTGCACGTGGGCGACGCGGACGCCGTCGATCGCCTTGAGGGTCGCCTCACTGTCGGACTTGATTTGTTGGGCGGCCTCGGCGTTGGCGGAGGTGAGATGGATGGCGACGCTGACCGCGCCGTTGGCGGCGGCCACGTCCTTCACGATGCCGAAGGAGACAATGTCCCGCGAGTAGCCGGGGTACTTGACTGCCTTGAGTGCATTTAAAATATCGTCTTCGCTTGGCATATTAATCCGCCGGGA
>Ga0233439_10002153_pt1 | contig 22757 bp, 21 predicted proteins | sample SI_123_September_6_FD_182713 | JGI IMG/M metagenome (GOLD analysis project Ga0233439, IMG submission 182713) | Seawater microbial communities from Saanich Inlet, British Columbia, Canada - SI_123_September2016_100_MG | ecosystem: Environmental > Aquatic > Marine > Inlet | place: Canada: British... | reverse complement strand
ACACACGGATCGCATCCAGGGAATGTTCGAGAACGTCCGCTACAAAGAAGTCATCCAGGAAATTGGAGGAATCCAGAAAGCAAATAATCTTGTACCTGGGCGGTTTTATTTTTTCCTCGCTCAAGCACATCGTGGCCTGAGGGATCGTAAAAAAGCCAACGAAGCATTGAAACATTTTTTAAAACTTTATCCCCACCATGCTAAAGCGCAAAACGCCAAGCTCAACATAGGGAGAAACCTTTGGAATTTGGGTCAGCCCATGGCAGGGGTTAAATATTTCCGGCAAGTCACGCAGGAGGCTCCTTCTTCAGAGCTTGCGGTGAAAGCACAGTTCTTTCTTGGAAAGATCTATGAAGAACGTAAAAACTTTCCCGAGGCCCTGAAGAGTTATAAAACCGCTTTGGAGAAATATCCGAATGAATATTTCGCACAATGGGCCGGCTGGCGTCTGGGGTGGATTCATTACCTGGATGGAAAATTCGAGAAAGCCTTCGACCGTTTCCAGGAAGCGGCTGACCGATTTCCCGAAAGTTCTTTTATTGAATACAACCTGTATTGGAGTGCCAAGTCTGCAGAAAAACTGGATAAAAAAGATGTGGCTCTCGACTTGTATACCAGGGTTATTCAGCATTATCCCTATACGTTTCACGGCATCAGCGCGAAGGACAGAGTTCGCGCCCTCGGTGTCAATCCGGATACCCTTGTGCAAAACAAGAACCCTGTCCCATCTGAGAAAGTCAATACTCAACTCTCCCGACCTCTCAATAAAAAAGAAAGGTTCCACCATATCCGGGCAAATGAACTGGCTAAACTTGGGTTGATGCGGGAAGCGCGGAATGAAATTGGTGAACTGCAAAAATCAATCCGGAAAAATCTGGAAGGAGTTTTATGGCTTTCCCAGCTTTATCATCAGGCTCAGGGCTATGCCGAATCACTTAGGCTTTTACATTTGTATAAAGATTTCACCACCAAGCCTAATGAAAAAAATCTTTCAGAAAATTTTTGGAAGCACTTCTTTCCTCTCGCCTATGAGGAAGCCGTTTTGGCATATGCCAAATCTCGTAAAGTCGACCCCTTTTTCGTAAACGGGATTATCCGGCAAGAAAGCCTGTTTGATAGTCAGGCTCTTTCCCCCGCCGGTGCCCGTGGACTCATGCAAATCATGCCGGCAACCGGAAAAAAACTTTACCCGAAAACTAAACTTAAAAAACCCTTTGAGACAGATGCTCTCTTTGACCCTGAACTGAACATCCGGCTAGGAGTGAAATACGTCAGTCAATTGAACAAACGCTTTGGCAAAAACGGCATGCATATCCTGATTTCATACAACGCTGGCCCTCATGTATTAAAAAAATGGCTTAAAAGATTCGGACATTTAAGCGATCAGGATGTATTCATTGAATCCATCCCTTATCCGGAAACCCGGCGGTATGTCAAACATGTACTGAGGAATCTGGGCATTTACAAGGCTCTTTATTCCCCCTCTTGATATGAAATCAAAAATTCATTTACAAAAACTAGAAAATTATTCCCTCGACAATGTTGAGCAATTTGTCCGAAGCTCTCTTGAGGTTCTTGATCCTAAAGCATCCTTATTTAGTTCGGGTCAGAAAGTTCTCTTAAAACCCAACCTATTGCGAGGCTTTAAACCTGAGCGTTGTGTCACCACCCATCCTGTAGTGGTAGAAGCCATGTGCCGGGTTCTAAAGGATCTGTCAGTCAGCAAAATTGTTATCAGCGACAGTCCCGCTTTGGGTAGCTTAACTGCCGTTGCAAATCAAGCAGGGTATGGTTTACTGGAAAAGAAATATGGGGCGCAGATCCTGCCTTTAACCGACCCGATCTCATTTGAAAATGCAGAAGGAATCCCACATTTAAAAATTGCCGGTTGTCTGAACCAGTTTGACAGAATCGTCAATTTACCCAAAGTAAAATCCCATTGCCAGATGACCCTGACACTGAGCATTAAAAACCTGTTTGGACTGGTTATTGGCAAGCGCAAACCTGTTCTTCATTGTCTGGTCAAAAATGACAAAATAAAGTTCGGGAAAATGCTGATAGACATCGCTCGCCACGTCAACCCTTGCTTGACTATCATGGACGGTATCCAGGCGATGCAGGGCCAAGGCCCATCAAATGGGACCCCCTACCCCCTTGGAGTGATAGGTGCCGGGACAGACATGACCGCTCTCGATCGAATTTTTGCAGATATCCTTAACATACCTCTGGATCAGGTATATGCCCTGCAAGCGGCGAGACTCAAGAATTTTGGGCAGTATCATACAGAACATATAGAGGTTTCAGGGCCCGCAGATTACAGGTTGTTCGCTGTCGAAGATTTTAAACAGGCCTGTCCTCTGGATATCTCCTTCAATCCATTCCGATTGATCAAATCATTTATTAAGCAGTTTTATGAGATAGGGATTAAAGAACCAGGCCACGCCCGGTGGCCTCTTAGCAGGGGAGGCAAATAGCAAGGACTCCCCGGGATAATACTTAACTCACTAAATAAAGCAACGGCACACTGTACCCTGCCGGCAGGAAAACTGAAGAAGAATATCACCGCCCCACGCCTAGTGGTGGTTGTCAAAGTTAACCGAGCAACAACCTAAATCGAGTCCGGTTTCTTTTTTATTTAAAAAATATTTACCGGGATGAATAAAATTGATAACCTTATTACCTTCCCTCCGGGTTCCAACTAAACCGGAGGTTCTTAATATGGAAAGATGATGGGAGGCCTGGGGTTGGCCCATGCATAAAGTCTGGACAATTTCAGAAACGCTCTTTTCTCCTTTAAGCAATAACTGGACAATTTTTAACCGGGTTTCATCTCCCAGTGCTTTAAGAATTCTTGCGCATTCCTCGGAATCTGTGGCGTGTTCACCCATAAAAGCAAGTATATGGACTACTACTATCGCGTTCAAGTTTAATCCCAACCTCATGGCTAAAGAATTATGAATAAAGAGACTTTGGAACCCGAGAAATGGGTAGAGCATTATGCAGATATGCTTTATCGCTATACCCTTGTTCGGGTTAAAGATCCTGATGTGGCCGAGGAACTGGTTCAGTCCACATTTTTCGCCGCGTTAAAATCGCAAAATTCCTTTGCCGGTAAATCAACAGAAAAAACCTGGCTATTTGGAATCCTGAAACATAAAACCATGGATTATTTTAGAAGTTTCAAAAAAAATATTTCCATAGATATGGATTCAGAGGAAGAAACCCATCAAATTCATTTTGATAGCTCTGGGCATATGGTTCCCAAACCGGGAAACTGGAACCTGAACCCGGAAAAAGCCACTGAGAACAAGGAGTTGGCACAAGTTCTGGCTAAATGTTTGAACAGGCTACCCGATAAATTTCGTAGCATTTTTGTCCTGAAGGAAATAGATGGGATGGGTTCTGAAGATATTTGTAACGAATTCGATATAAAACCGACCAACTTATGGGTCATCTTGCACCGGGCCAGAAACCAACTCAAATTGTGTCTGGAATCAAACTGGCTCAACACCAAATAGCGAAACAGATTTGTTATGATGGATAAAATGCTGAAAGCATTAAAATTGACCTGCAAAGATGTGTATCCGCTTATTTCAGAAACCAGGGACCACCCTCTCTCTTTCTTAAGCCGGGTGCGATTAAATATACATCTCGGCATGTGTGAGCTTTGCAAAATATATCAAAGACAATTGGATTTTCTTTGCAAGATTGCAAGAACATTAGGAAAAGAAGAATCCAAAGTACTTGAAGAAACCCATTTAAACCCTGAAGTAAAAGCAAAAATCCAGAAGTGGATCGAAGAGAAAAACTAATCCAAACCGTCTAAAGGAGAAAACAGAACTTGTCCGAAAAAATCACAAAAACAGAAAGCGAGTGGCGGAAAAATCTGACCGAAGAGCAGTTTCAAATTTGCAGAAAAAAAGGAACTGAGCAGGCTTTTTCCGGAAAACTCTGGGACTGCCATGACCGGGGCACGTATCACTGCGTATGTTGCGATACACCCCTGTTTTCCTCTATTACCAAGTTTGAATCCGGTACAGGATGGCCAAGTTTTTATCAGCCTCTTATTGCGGAAAATGTCGCTACCGAACAGGACACCCTTTTCTTTATGCGCAGGACCGAAGTTTTGTGCAGTAAATGTGATAGCCATTTAGGCCACGTTTTCGAAGACGGGCCAGAACCTACCGGCCTGCGTTACTGTATCAATTCCGCATCTCTCGTCATGCACAAAGAAAAATCTAGCTGACTCACTCTTGATAGCAAGATTATTTGGCAGAAAACACAAGAGTTTCAGGATGAAACGTGTACCAGGCAAACCAAAACCCTACTACAGAAGGAACTTCCTGGTTTTGTTCATCCCTGATGATCGCCGTCATGGACTTGCGATCATAAAAAATTTGGATAGGTTTTTTGGCCACAACATCCTTTAGAGGGGATTCAGCTTTACTCAACTCGGAAAAAGGATATGCCTTGGTCACTTTTCCTATTTCTACACCAATCACTTTTTCTTTAGGATGATACTTCCGGTTCGTAGTGTTCACCCCAAACATCAATCGCTCACTGGTCTCGTAACCCTCATAAGGATCCTGATCATAATTTCTTCGATAGCCTGTATCCTCTGACAGCACCAAGGTATCCGGGTGTCGTGCTTTCCAGCTCTCCCAGTTCGTATGTGTAGAAGGAAGCAATCTTAAACGAGCACCGGTCATGCTACCGGTCACTGCCTCAGATTTAATTTGCGACCACAGGCTTTCCGTTTGATGATCATAAAGCAACATATCGCTTTGGTAGAGTAAACCTGAAACACCAAATGTGAGTTTGCGTCCACTTACATGTGTATCGAATACCATCCCGGTTCCACAAAGGGGACAATAGGTCACTACCCTTGAATCACCCCCTATACGATCATTGACGATTTCATGCCAGTTCAGAATTTTAATGGGATACGCTCTCGACTGCCCTTTATGGACGATCCCCAGAACACGATCTTTTTTCTTTAAAAGAGATTGATCTGCTTCCTCTGCCGATATAAATTTTGGTTGGACAATGGCAGGGATTCCGTCTTTGCCCGGCCCGCCATCATAAATATCATCAACTGGAATGCTGTGCCGCGAGGTATCAAACCCACAAAGCACCAGCAAGGAAAATAGCCCACACAATCCTTTGAGCAAATAATTCCCTGTCAACATCGGCATTAATCGTCCCATCAAAATTAATCTTTTGAGTGAGTCGGTTTAAAAGGTAATTCCTTACACCAAAATTTGTTGCCGAGATTGAGGAAAAGATGAGAAATCAAATTTCATCACAATGCAACTTTGCGGACATTTGCTCCAAAGCCTCTGAAAATACAGCGTGGAGTTCAGAGCGAATTTTTTTCGAGTCGTATTCCACCATGGAACCCCAGCCATTCAAAAATTTCATTTGCGCATTGACCTTTGAACAAGCAGACTGCTTTTCTTTCTCTTTCGATGCCTGCAATAACATGAGGTCACAGAATTCGATACCCGCCTCGACTGATTGGATCAATTGCGGATTAATTTTAAATCCGCGGTTCTGCAAATGGTCGCTGATTGCGAGAACTTTTTTAAACTCACTACCGGCCTTTTCATAATCTTTATCCAGTACAAATTGAAGAGCTTTCATCATGGCCAATTCCTTGTTGCCACGAAATTGAGGATAAGGAGCAGGATTTTTAAAGTAGCGGTTTTCCAGTTCAACCAACAAGCCGATGGCGTTTTGGCGAGTCTTCTTGCGCGACAATGGATTGTCAGGGGGAAGGCCTCTGTTTTCCGGATTGATTTGTTCAGAAATATAAAACCATGCCAGCGTTTTCAGTGCCAGCGGCTGGGCCGCCGCATCATTTAAAATAGCATGTTCAATATGGTTCATGCCAACCAGTCGAAGGTCTTTTCCTCCCTGCATTATCAGGTTCCCCAATCCTCCAAGTCGACTGTTTCCATATCGATACATTCCAAGACCAAAATAGGCATCAACAAGTTTGGGATTTAATATCAGGGCCTTTTCAAGATGGTTGTCGGCCTGGAATCCATTGATCAAGGCAACCAGCAGGTTACCCTGACCATATTCAAAAATGCCGATATAACCTTCCGATGCCCCCAGGTACAAATTTGCATGGGCCTGTTGATCTATAGTACTGGAATCATCATCCAGAATATCCTGCGCTAATTTTTTTACACGCCTGCTATGATGCATGAATTTTTCGGTAATATTCTCATCCTGATATTTGCTGGTAAAAGCTAACGTATGGCATAGTTCACCTAGTAATCCTGCATAATTGAAATGGTATTTCATCAATTCAACACGGTTTTCCAGGGAAGAAACTGCGGACTCCAGACGATTGATTTCGCCGGCAAACCGTGCGAACCATTCATCAAAGTTGTAATACATCGAATCCTTAAGGGCCAAAGGAGTCATTTCGTCGGCAGTTAGAATTTTCCGTGGAGCCTGGGTATCAAGCTGTTCCTGCGCCTCAGCAGAGGCTAAGGCAAAAAATAAAATCCCCGCCAAAAGGAAATAGTGAAAATATTTTGTTTTCACAAATTTTTCAGACATAAGCGGATGAATTCATAAATCTGATTTTGTAGGTCGTCGAAGGAGAAGCTGGCGGATCTGTCCTACCCGCTGATAATCTTCCAGTTTCATAAATAATTTTTCGGCCTTCTTTAAATGGGGGAGCGCCTTGGTCGGATCAGATAATTGTTCGTGGTATAGTTTCCCCAGCATTAAATGTCCGTCCGCAAAATCGGGTTTAATACGCACCACTTCTCGAAACGCGGCACAGGCTTCTTCATATATTTCCAAATCCATGAGTGATAATCCAAAATAGAATTGCACCGGAACTGAATCGGGTTTGAGAGCTACAGCCTGCCTCATATAGTCAACCGCTTGGGAATATTGCGAATTCATGCGGCAAGCTATTCCCAGATAATAATAAACGTTCGAGTCTTTAGGGTCGATGTGAATAGCCCGGGTTAATGTCTCCATGGCCAAATCTAATTCACCTTGCTTAATATATGATGCCCCCAAGGCCGTATAGGAGTGAATAAATTCTGGACTGATATCTATCGACTTTTTGAAAACCCATACAGCCTTATGCAGTGCATCAATATCATTTTCCTCCATACAACCGTAAGCAACCCCCATATTGTAAAAAGCATCCAGAAAATCAGGTTTAAAACCCTGAGCCATCCGATAGGCATCCACCGCACTCTGGTACCAACCTAGACCTTGAAGTCGTAATCCTTCCTTCAACCATTCCTCAGCCGCCTTGTTTTTATCATGAACCTCCTCCTTAGCCCGGTACAATTGATGCGCCAATGCCGCCCTTGGAAAATTTTTCTGGCGAATATATAGTTGCTCCGCTTTTTCCAAATATTTTCTCGCTCGTTTCGGATTCCTTAGTTTTTTTAGATGAAGTGCCCCTAACTGGAAATAACCTTCCGCAAATTCCGGCCACACTCGCACCGCCCTCTTTAAAGCCTGGCGTGCTGAGGCATTATAACCATACTCGATAAACGCGTGACCCAGCATTCCACAAACCTGAGCAAAGGTCTGATTTGGAACAACCGTATCGTTTTCAGAAATCTGATATCTATCCCGGTTTCTTCCCAACCGGTCAAAGATAAAAGTCAGCCAATAATCTGCCACCGCAAAATCCGGTGCCATAGGTATGGTTTTTTTTAATACTGCGAGGGATTTTTTTTCCTTGCCGGAAACCCAATAGGCTGTCCCCAAATCAAAATAAATTTGCGGATAGTTAGGCTTTAGCCGAACAGCCTTGCGGTAATGTTCAATTTCTTCCTTGGGGTTCCCCAAGGCTCCGTATACATGCCCCAAAAGATGATAAACAGGATAGGCATTGGGACTCAGGTGCAAAACATCATGGCAAACACCCACCGCTTCCCAATAAAATCCCTCAGCCGTGAGTTTGACCGCCTCCTCAAATAATTCAATATCATCCCAAGGATAAGGCAAGAGGTCTTCGATCACCTGCACCAATCTGGGCACAGTAAGCTCAACACCCTGAATGGCTTCAAACCGCTCCACTAACTTGGGGTTACTGCTTTTGAGTTTCTCACCCAATGTGGAAAGGCCCTCACTCCTATTGCTCAGGGATGACCGTCCTTCTTTATTGCTGGATTTACTGTTACCCAAGCCTCGCCTCATCGTAAGAATAATGTTGGTTTAATTATAAAGGCTTGGAAACCTGATTGAAAGAGGGGCTATCACTAGGAGTTATACAAAACATCCTCTAAAGAGGAAGGATTTTCCTGCCGCTCAATTGGGGCAGGTAAGTCCACGACCTGCCCTTCCTTGAGAACAAGGACTCGGTCGGCAATGGAATGAGCTTGATCATGCTGATGCGTAACCCACAAAATAGTGTGCCTGTTCTTTAATGATATAACCAGTTTTTCAATCGCCGCCGTGGATTCAGGGTCCAAAGAAGATGTGGGTTCATCCATCAGCAAAACATCGGGTCCCACTGCCAGCGTTCGGGCCAAGGTAAGCCTTTGTTGTTGCCCCTGTGAAAGCGTGGTCGCCTTTTCATTCAGCCGATCCTTAACTTCCTCCCAGAGAAACACTTCCCGCAATACTTTTTCCGCCAGGTCTGGATAATCTTTTTTGGGAATCTTTGTTACTTCACGGACTCCAAATACAACGTTATCAAATATGCTTATCGGAAATACACAGGGCTTCTGAAAAATCATGCCCACTTTTCTCCTCAGCGAATACACATTGTTATCGGGCCGAAAAATATCCTTGCCTCCTATTAGAATGTTACCCTTGATATGGAAATTTTCAATGCGGTCATTCATTCGACAAAGAACCCGCAGAAGAGTTGTCTTTCCTGAACCAGAAACCCCAATGATAGCCGTGATGGAGTTTCCGGTTAAGTTACAGGTCATACTTTTAAGGACTTCTCTTTCCCCAAAAGCGGCAGTGAAATTTTTAAACTGAATCATAACTCAGACTCCATAACCACCCGGGTTCGAATTAACCACGCCATCAAAGTGAGAATAAATACCAACCCCAACAATACCAGCCCAGAACCCCAAGCCTGGGCAATCGATTCTGGGTGGGCCGCTTCCTGAGCCAAAATTAAAATATGTGTCTGCAAAGTAGGGACTGGGTCTGAAAATGATTGTGGAAACTGGATACCGGAAAAGGTAGTTGCCGTAAACATGATAGCCGCTGTTTCTCCCGCCGCACGGGCCAGCCCCAGCAATACCCCCGTCACTATGCCATAAAAACATTGTGGAAGGATAACGCGGCGAATCTGGGACGATCTGGAAAGACCCAATGCCATCCCCGCCTCACGATATTTTTGCGGCAAAGCTTCAACTGCCTCTCGCAGGCTCACCTGCAAGGTCGGCAGAATCATCACCGCTAAAATCATCGAGCCTGTTACCCATGAAACACCTGTATCCAGATAAACCCCAAAAAACAGATACCCCACCAGTCCAAATAAAATAGTGGGCGTGGCATTGAGAAGATAAGTAAGCTGAGTCAATAAAGTTTTGAATTTTCCAGATGCCAGGTATTCAGTCTGGAATAATACTGAGCCCAGGGCTACAGGCAAGCTCAATAAAACCGCTGTTGTCATTAAAATCAGAGTTCCTGCTGACTGATAAAAAACACCCCCCGCACGACCAAAATCTTTGGACTCTGCAAAAAGAAAATCGTCATGAAACGCAGGAAAACCTTTAATGAACATAATGCTAAAAATTGAAACTAACAATCCGATGATGATAAAAGTGATGCCCGCAATAAACACCCGCACCACTTTCTCAATGGTTATTGCAGTCACCGATTACTCCAATGTTTAAAAATATTTCCAAATATTGTTAAAACTGCCACCATTAAAAACAAGGTCAACCCCAAACCCATTAAAGCACTCCAGTGTTCCCCACTTCCCAAAGCTTCTGCCGCTTCGCGGCCAAGCTTGGAAGGAATGGTCTGGCCCGAAACAAATAGATTGAACCCAGATACCCGGTCCAGACTTCCTATAACCAGCATCACCGCAATGGTTTCTCCCATAGCTCGACCTATTCCCAACAGCATAGCCCCAGCAATTCCTGAGAGAGATTGGGGTAGAACCACTCTCCAGGCAGTTTGCAGTTTAGTAAGACCCAGCCCCTCGGCGGCTTCACGAAATTCTGAAGGAACCGAGTGGAGAGCATCTTCCGACAAAGTCAAAACCGTTGGTAAAATCATAATCGCCAACAGGCAACCGGCAGTAAACAAAGTATTGCCATCGAGCAAATTAAAAGCATCCTTGATTCCTGTAGTCAATAAAGAGACCCCCAACAAACCATAAATAATGCCAGGAACTCCTGCTAGCAATTCCATCACCCCTTTCACCCTTCTCCGGAAGGGTGGAGATAAATATTCCGAAGTGAACAACGCCCCGGAAAGGGCAATCGGCAAAACCAGTATCACTGCCAAACCCGTTACAATGAAAGAACCCCAAATCATGGGTAATGCGCCATAGGTTTCTCCCACCCACCAATCCTCTCCCCACCAGAACTCAAACCCTTCCAAACGCACTATAGGAATGGACTCTACAAGCAGAAAAATTGCGAGACCCACCGCAAATACGAGAAAAATTAAATTCATTCCAGCAAAAACCCAGCCTAAAGGTTCCCAGTTACGAGTAGCAGAAAAAGTACTCCTGAAATAATTTCCAATAGAAAAATTCAAGGTTAATCTTTTCCTCCAATAGGAATATACCCGCTCTCCTTAACTATTTTCTGACCGTCTGGCCCTTTTACAAAGTCGATGAAAGCTTTAATATCTCTTTTTGGTTCCCCAGCAGTTATAAAATTCAATTTTCGAACTATAGGGTATTGTCCCTGCTGAACAGCTTCCCATGTCGGCAAAAACTCTTTTCCCTGATCCTGAAGGGATACCGCTTTCACTTGTTCATTCATCCAGGCAAAGGACAACATACCAATAGCCGAGTCGCTTTGCGCTATCTTGGCCTGCTCTTCATTATTCGATCCGGTAACCAAAAGTGTTCCAGGTGTCCTTTGCAATGCGTTGCCAAAAATATATTGCATGAACACATGACGGGTACCACGATGCCGCTCTTTATCTATGACAACAATTTCACGGTCTGGCCCCCCCACCTCTTTCCAATTGCGAATTTTTCCCATATATATCCCGGCAATCTCCCGGCGCGTTAATTGCCGGACCCCGGCCTGGTAAACTTCTGAAGAAACCATGCAGGCCACCCCATCAAGCCCTACCGAATGAGTCCTTAAATCGGATTTTTCAAATCGTATCTTTTCGTTTGGGGAAATCTCGCGTGATGCCATTCCAATATCTGCATGTCCCTGAGCCACAGAATGAATGCCCACCCCAGACCCTCCCGCATTAACAAGAATTCGAGCCTTGGAGGATTGCATAAATCTTTGCGCTGAGCGCGAAGCAACGGGCAAAACTGTCGTGGAACCCACAACCTGAATCCGTAATCCCGTATCGGCAAAGGTTTCAGGTGGAAAACCCAACATCAGACCTAAAACCAATCCCGCCCAAGCCCTCTTGTACCGAACCATATATCCCCAACCGGTTATATTTAAATATCTAGATAACTATATATAAAATGGCGCAAAAAATCCCCCTTAATTTAGAGTCGTCAAAAAGCAGAGAAGCTTACAAATTAACTAGTGGGGGATTTATACTTCCAGGGAGTGTTCAAGCTTATATAATGCGCCGATGGCGGGTAAGTAGTCTTGTTCGGCGGAACGGCGAAACCAGAGTATGGCTTCCTGAAAATCAACGGGGATACCTCTTCCATTATGGTACATCAATCCAAGATGATATTGGGCTGAATTTTGGCCCTGCTCTGCGGCGAGGCGAAACCATTTGAATGCCTGAATATCATCGGCACTGGATTTATAATGCTTGCCAAGTTCTGCCTGAGCAAGGAGGTGTCCCTGCTTTCCGGCTTTATGGAACCAGTCCAACGCCTCTTGGGTAGCCCCTGAAGCCTCCAGCAAACGGGCCAGATTAAATTGGGCAAGGTCATCCCCCTGGTGCGCCGCACGCCCATACCATTTGGAGCTTTCCTTGAGACTGGGCGGAACCCCGTTTCCATGCTCATAAATTTCAGCCAGACGATTCTGGGCCCGGGCATGTCCATTTAGAGCCGCTTTACGCAACCAGATAATATCAGTGTTGTCCTCCATCCCTTCTTTCTCAGAATTTTTCGGAGTAGATTTTCTATACCATTTTGCGGCTTCTTCAAAATTCTTTGGGACGCCCTTTCCAACAAAATACATCCGTCCCAGGCTTTGGCTCGCCTGACGATTTCCCTGTTCGGCCGCTTTTCTATACCAATAAGCGGCTTCTTCAATTCCGTCTTTTCTTGTTTCAAAAAGTTTTCCCAGATGATTCTGTGCCAAATCATTCCCTTGCCGGGCCGCCTTCTGAAACCAGAACAACGCCTGTTCCAAGCCATCTTCATTTCTGGCGAAAAATATTTTTCCAATACTGAATTGGGCGTAATCATGACCTTGCTCGGCGGCTTCCTGAAACCAGTGGATTGCCTTCTCAATATCTACCGGTGAGCCTTCTCCATTCAAATACATTCGACCCAGATTATATTGTGCCAGCGAATATCCCTGCTCCGCCGCTTTGAGGTACCAGTGCAACGCCTGAGCATGATCGGTACTTACGCCTTTCCCGTGATAATACATTCGCGCAAGATGAAAACGGGCAAAAGCATCTCCCTGCCAGGCCGCCTTGCGATAACAACTCACCGCCCGCGATAAATCTTCCGCAATTCCCCGCCCATTCTCATAGAGGATTCCCAGAAAAACCTGGGCACGGGTTTCATTCTCATTCGCCGAACGTTCAAAACAAGAGAACGCCTTTTGTTCATCCGGTTCAATTCCGTCACCCAGAAAATAAAGCATGCCCAGATTGAATAAGGCCTGGCCATGGTCACCCGCCCGCTGATACCACTCCAGTGCCAAGAGTGGGTTTCTTTCGCAACCCTTGCCATAATCGTAAAGCAACCCCAGGGAATTTTGCGCCAAAGCATAGTTCTGGTTTGCAGACCTGTTCAACCACAGGTAGGCCTCTTCATATTCTTTCTGTTCAAAAAAGTATTGGCCTTTTTTATAAAGATCTTCAGCGGTAGGTTCGAAATCCGGAGAAGTGGTTTCCAAAAAATGCTTCGCGTGTGGATGGCCCTGTTCGGCGGCATTGCAAAACCAATGCAGAGCTTTTTTTGGGGCCTGAGTAACCCCGTCTCCGCAGTAATAAAGAGTCCCTAATTTAAACTGGGCCAGATCAAATCCACTTAAAGCAGATTTTCGGAACCATCGAGCGGCCTGGTCCGGGTCTTTCACCACGCCCCTTCCACGTTCATAGAGATCGCCCAAATTATACAGTCCGGCCTCATTACCATTCAGTGCCGCTTTCCGATACCAGGATTCAGCCTGAGAATAATCCTGAGAAACCCCATCACCATTTTCGTAAATCACACCCAACATATTCTGGGCTGTGTCGTTGTTTTTTTCCGCCGCTTTTTCAAACCACTTTGCGGCTTCCTCCGGAGCTCTTGAGGTACCGTTCCCCTGATAACACATTCTTGCGAGATTGAATTGGGCTGTACTATCCTCCTGCTCTGCCGCCTTTCGGTACCAGTGCAGGCTCTTTTCGTAGTCTTGAGCCACTCCCAACCCATTTTCGTACATCACTCCCAGAAAACCCTGACCCGATGCAGAACCTTTTTCTGCGGCCTTCGCAAACCATTTGAATGCCTTCTCATGATCGGTAGAAATTCCCACCCCTTTAAAATAAGCCACTCCGAGATTATATTGAGCCTGCGAGTTCCCCAACTGTGCTTCCCGAGACCAATGCTCCAGGTTTTGGCGGTCCACCCGTTCTACAGAACCCTGGCTGTTTTTGTAATAAACCTCCGGGAGCTCCCTGGCTGTATCCTTATGGTTCTTGGGCAGGATATGTGGAGCATCACCTTCAAATTTTTCTACAGCATGAGCTGAATAAGTTTGGGGTTTATTCATAAGACTGGCTATTCAATAAAGTCATAAGCTAAATCCCGAATCTGGGATTTAGCTTTTTTAATTTTCATTTCGATATCATCAGCGATTTCCTGGAGCAGATCATGACCTTCCCGCTCAGCAGACTCGATATTTTGTTTCAGCTGGAACATTTCCGTGAGCGATAAATCCTCCAACTCATTTGAAATCTCATTCAGGCGTTTGCGCACCTGGGCAATCTGGTTCATCACCCGGACCAACTGTTCCCCCAGTTCGAATGTGTCTGACAATGGTTCTTCCGCCTCCCATTCAATCAGAATCGAGCGTATAGACTCCTCATCCAGACGGTCGTAAGCCTGGTTAAGCTTTGACATCAGGTCATGCCTGCGTTCGCGTTCATTTGTGGTAGACGCCAGATCAGGATGGATTTTTTTCGCCACCCGGCGAAAAAGTTTTTTTAAAATTTCAGGAGGATTGAATTCCTGCTTGGGTTTCTCCTGGTTTTTTTCCTCGTTGTCTTCCTTAAACTCCTTGGCCTGTTCACGGGCTGATTTTGCCTCTTCCCGGAAGTTTTCCGCCTTCGGGTAAAATTTGGAAGCCAGACTCAAAATCTGCGCCTTAACTCCATCCAATTCCGCATACATCGGACCGACAACTTTCTGATAACGCCGCTCAAAAATATTCAGTTCCGCTTTTCCTGTAGAAAGCTCAAGTTCCTTATCCGCAAGCTTGCGCCGGAGATCTGCCATTTCACGGCGTCTCGCATGCAATTCTTCAGCTTGAGGACTCAAAATCTGGACAACAGAAGACATAGCTATCCTTGGTTTTTGTTTAACAGGGAATATAATATTATCGGGTGAAGTCCGCTACAAAACAAGGGCGAAAGCATTACAATTGGGTTACAAGAAAATAATAATAATAATTTCAATAGGTTATCAAGAATCAACCTTTTCCAACCCTTTCCTAAGTTTTCCCAATCAAATTAAACGCATAATATTCAACCACATACGCCATTAAAACAGATTAAGTCAATAAAATCAATAGCTTATAATTCTCTAAAGGCCTCTGATTTTTAAATCACTCAAACCCTTTAAACTTAAAGCTTTACAAGGTCCGAGGCTTCCATTAAAAGGGTGGGTACCTCAAATGATTTTTTTAAAAAAAACAAATTTTGTCCATGAAAAAATTTCCCGTTGTCATTGCCGAAGACTCCCCTTTTTTGACAACCGAAACCCGGCATACCCGGTGGGCTATCCCATACAGCTTTGAATGCCTCAATGCCAGGATCGATAACCTATTGACTCGTAACCAGAATTGTATTCACGGCAAAAGAATTCTCGATATCGGCTCGCATATGGGAACGTTTGCGTATTCCGCTCTCGAACTGGGAGCTGAGTTTGTCCTGGGAATCGATACAGAAGAAAAAACGATCGAGCGAGGCAAAGAACTATTTAGAAATGCAAAGGTTCCTGAATCCCGTTACGACCTACTAGTGGACGATGCTTTTAAATGTTTGGAGAATTTAGAGGAAGGAAGTTTTGATACCGTGCTCTGTCTAGGAACACTTTATTATATGGTCGAACCCTATAGGCTGTTAAAGCTCATGCAAAGGGTCGCAAAAGAAGCAGTCTTGATCGATACTTTCACTGCCGCCTATGCCGCCATTCAAGGAAAAGACGCTCCACAGGTCTACCCATCCATAAACGAGGAAAGCCTTAAGCTACCTATGATGCTAACCGCCCTGACCCAACCGGAAAAAAAAGACTATCGCCTTCCGCATTCCTTCCCCTACAACGATAAAGATCTCAGCCTCATCACATTACCCACCTCTGCGCTTTTGGAGGTCTGGTTCCAATCCTTAGGCATGCAATTTACTCCAATTAGTTGGAGCGAATACAAAAACCGGTCCTGCACTTATCATGACCTGCTCACTCCCGAGCAGAAAAAATCATCCCACTGGGTCGATGTATATACCAGTGGTGTGAGAACCTCATACCTGCTGAAATAATTTTTCCAATATAAAATCCGAAATTCGAAAAGCGGACGACCCTTAAACTATAAGTGAAAGAGCGCCACCACTTATCGCTGGCAGGTTGGTGGAACTTTATACAACCTGTTTGTCTCAACTGCAATTTTGTCATGCAGTATCAGAATCAACCAACGTTTGCCGCCTTCCTTCACCACCCCAATTGCCACATCACGAAACAAAATTCCGGGTTGCTTTTTCTGCAAAGTTTTAAAGATCACTTTCGACCATTTCGCCGCCCGCCCGACCTGATATTTTTTTGCCCAATCAAAGAGTTTATTGTCGGCAAGAGGAATTGTTACCTCCCTCGCTCCTATTAAATGGCTCAAACGGAGTCCCAGCATTTTATTCAATACCGGTTTTTGGCTTAGTTGCCCGGCCCACTCCAAATAATCCGCAAGGCTTCTTAGCAAATCATAAATGCGTACTTCAAATAAAGGTGCAGGGGATTCTGGATGCCAGGCTCGGGCAATGCTTTCAGCCAATGAAATATACAACGCCCTGGTTTCCAACCACGGCAGGGGTTTAAGCGAAAATAATATTTTTTTTCGGGATACATCCACAATTTCACGGACCTTATCCGGTAGCGGGAATTCTGCCTGGTCTTGCAATTGATCCATTTCGTCCAGCAAGCTCTCTGGGTCGGCGATCTCATCGTCACGATGCTCACCATAAACTTTTATCGCCGCCTCTCCAATCATCAAGGTCCACTGAACCCACAGCACCCGAAAGATCATCAACCGGATTCGGCGCATTAAAAATTCTGGCATAAACGACCTGCTCTTATTTTTTTTATTCGCCTCAGGCTCGAGGAGCATATTGCGCAACCGAAATTGAGTCAACTTCTCCAAATCGGGAAGTTCCAGAAAGGTCAAAAGTTTCTGGTTCATTTCCTGAAATGCGGCTAACACGTTTCCAATCCTGGCCTTTTCCATCGGCCTTTTTTCATTGGGATAATATATAACGGCTATCTGGGAGATCAGGCGCAAAGTATCCGGAACAAATCGCAACTCCTCATTACCTGAAAATATCTTTCGGCGGTGATGGGAGCACATTTCCAACACCGAATCTATTGCCTGGTTCTCTTGAGGGGAAACATTCTCGCCCTTTCTATGCTCGAATTGTTTAGCATCTATCGACAGCCAAAGGCGAATGACCCCCTGGCCTTCCTGCCATAAAAATATGGCACCTCCAACCACCAGTAGAAGGCCCGCCAATAAGAGAAAAAAACTCCCGTCAAATAAAGGCATGAAGCTTTTTTCTATAAGAGGGAAGAAACATTGGTATTATATGAATGGGTTTTTTAACACCCTGCATTTTTTCACCGATTCTGATTTTGATCAATTTGATCCCTGCTATGAAACAAAGGTTACTTAAATTTTTTGCTCTTCTTCTTGCGAGTATGATTTTAACCCAATGTACGGATTTGAGCAGTGCTGAGTATGTTCAGGAAGGAATTGAACATTCCAAGCAAGGACAGTATAACAGTGCAAAAACTTCGTTTTTAAAGGCCATTGAAAAAAACCCAAAAAACATTGATGGTCATTATGGGTTGGGAGGAATCTATAACCTTGAAAAAAAATACCTTGAAGCCGAGAAAGCTTTCAAGTCAGCCATCCAGTTAGACCCTACCCACGTTAACACCTGGTACAGTCTGGGCTATACCTATGAGCTCATGGGCAAGGAAGAGGAAGCTAAAAAGAGTTTTGAGAAGTATCACCGACTCAAAAAGAAAATGGATTCCATCTTGAACAAGGAGAAGCCTTGAGACCATTAATATTTTTTATTCTCCTATTCGCCTGGGTCAGTGCCTGTGCCCCTGCAAGCCAAAAACATCGCAAGCGACACCGAAATACCTATCCGTTTGACCAACAAGCACAAAAACGCCAATCAAAACCCTCAAAACCAAAAGCCACCTTTCCGGATCAGGATCCAGTTTTACGCGGTTCAATAAGGTCATCATTGCTTCCGACTATATTAAATAAGAATGACCAGAGTTTAATGATCCTGATCAATGCGGGCAAATATTTGTCAAGTGGGAAAACCCAGAACGAAAAACCATCCTCGTCAGAATTTATCAATTTGGCAGGATTTTATATTGACCGAACAGAAATCACAGTCGCTCAGTTTCGCAAATATCAGCCCAAATATAATGAAAAAGTCTTCACAGGCGGAAAAGATTGCCCTGACTGCCCAGCAATGGGCATCAACTGGATTCAAGCCAGTAAGTATTGCCGATGGGCAGGCAAACGCTTGCCTCAGGAAGAAGAATGGGAAGCCGCCGCACGAGGGGTCACTAACTTTTCCTATCCATGGGGAGAAGTATTCCAACCTTCTCGTGCAAATTTGTTTGGGGAAAAAGACGGTCACTTATTTTCTGCACCGGTAGGCTATTTCAAGTCTGGTGCCAGTCCCAGCGGTGTGATGGATATGGCTGGGAACGTATGGGAATGGGTGGACACAAAAAAATCAGAAAGGGTTCAACCCGCAACCCGAATTGTCAAGGGAGGGGGATGGACCAGCGATAAAGAGCAAGCGCGCATATCATTTCGTAACCATGTCGACCTTAAAATGGAAAATCCTACCTTTGGATTTCGTTGTGCAAAATCCCTGAATAAATAAAAGGGTCGTATAAATGCAGAGAAGCCAGCGAGAATTCGCTGGCTGGGCTCCTGCAAATAATTTTTTCAGGTGGGAGGTGCTACTGAATCAGGAGCAACCCGACGTTGCCCCACAGGTCATGCACTTCAAACAAGTTCCATTACGAACCAATGTCAAACTTCCGCATTCCTGGCAGGCATCGCCTTCATAACCTTTTAGCTTGGCAATCACTGCTGTGGAAGTCGCGACACCCTGAGCCTCTGTGGAATTTCTTAGAACACCCGATGCCATAGCACCGTTACCATTTCCGTTACCATTGGAGGGCGCCTTAACGATTACCGGGGACACTACCCTCGGTTCGGTTTTCGTGGCCGTATCTGGCGCAAACGAGGACGGTGGACTGGAGTCCGGCCCTTCATCATCGTCACTGGACTGCTGATTTTTTTTGCCTATAGAATCGGCCCGTAAATCATCCGGGGTCACTTGCGCCAAGTCGGTCCTGTCCAGGTAAGAGATAGCCAGTTCCCGGAAAATATAGTCGATGGTTGAAGTAGACATGGTGATCGCCTTGTTACCGGTAACGATCCCGTTCGGTTCAAACCGGGTGAACACAAACGCATCGGCAAACTCTTCCAACGGCACTCCATGTTGCAGTCCAAGAGAAATAGCAATGGCGAAGCAGTTCATTAAACTACGGTAAGCCGCTCCTTCCTTGTGCATGTCGATGAAGATTTCGCCCAGTGTCCCATCTTCATACTCCCCGGTTCTAAGATAAACTTTGTGCCCACCAATCGAGGCTTTTTGGGTATATCCTTTTCTCCTGTGCGGCAAGGCTTTGCGCCTGTGCTCACGGACCACTTCAACAATTTTCTTAGCCGTCTCCATGACCGGGGTTTCTTCTTCCGTTTTCAACTGGTTAAAGCTGTCAACCGCCACGCTATTCAACGGCTGGCTCAATTTAGAACCATCGCGATATATGGCGGTCCCTTTCAACATCAGCTTCCAGCTCAACACATGGGCTCGTTCGACATCAGCAATGCTGGCATCGTTGGGCATATTGATAGTTTTGGAAATTGCACCAGAAAGAAAAGGTTGGGCCGCCGCCATCATACGGATATGCGCTTCAGGGCGGATAAACCGTTTCCCATACTTTCCGCACTGGTTGGCACAATCAAAAACAGGATAATGACGCTCTTTAAGGTGAGGAGCATTTTCGATGGTCATTCTGCCGCAAATGCTGTCATTGGCGGACTGAATTTCCTCTTCGGTAAATCCCAGATGGCTCAGCAAGTTGAAGTCAATGGCAGTCAACTGCTCATCATTCAATTTCAAGATATCCTTACAAAATCTTTCCCCTAACACAAATTGATTGAACGCAAAGCTAATATCGAAAACCGTTGGCAACTCAAGCTGGATATTATCGAGCACTTCATCGGTAAAACCCTTTGCGCGCAAAGAATTCCGATTGATGTAAGGAGCGGATTCCAGACTTCCCTTGCCGACACAATAATCAACAATATCTTTTATCTCATCCGGTTTATAACCCAACTTACGCAGTGCGCCAGGAACAGACTGGTTAATAATTTTAAAATAACCGCCGCCTGCCAACTTCTTATATTTAATAAGCGCGTAGTCGGGTTCAATGCCTGTGGTATCGCAATCCATCAGCAATCCAATAGTGCCCGTAGGTGCTATGCAGGTGGTCTGAGCATTACGAAATCCATTCCGTTCTCCCAGGGCCAACGCATCCGCCCACTCCTTTTGTGCCGCATCGAGGAGATAAGAGGGGCAATGTTCTGCCGGGATTCCTTGTGGGAAAATGGTGAGTCCGTCATACTCATGAACTTCCACGTTATGCGCCGCACGCCAGTGATTTTTCAGAACTCGTAACATGGAGTTACGGTTTTTCTCATAATGGGTAAAAGTTCCAAGTTCTCCAGCCATTTCGGCGGACATGGCATAGGCGGCCCCCGTGGTCATCGCAGAAATCGCACCCGCAATAGCCCGACCGCTTTCTGAGTCATAAGGTATCCCCATCACCATGAGCATAGCTCCCAGATTGGCATAACCAAGACCCAGGGTGCGAAAGTCAAAACTCTTTTTGGCAATGGCCTTGTTAGGAAATTGTGCCATCATCACCGAAATTTCCAAAGTAAGGGTCCACAACCGGCAGGCATGCCGGTAATTTTCAATTTCAAAAACCCCCTTTTCCTCATTGTAAAAACGCATCAGGTTTATGGACGCCAGGTTGCAAGCGGTATCATCCAGAAACATGTACTCAGAGCAGGGATTGGAAGCCCGGATCGGCCCATCTTCCGGGCAGGTATGCCACTCGTTAATCGTTGTATGAAATTGCAGTCCGGGATCAGCACTGGACCATGCAGAATAGTTGACCTTTTCCCACAAATCTTTGGCCGGCACAGTCCTGGCGACATCACCATCTGTCCGGCGGATCAGATTCCAATCCCCATCGCATTCCACAGCACGCAGAAACTCATTGGTGAGCCGAACCGAGTTGTTGGAGTTCTGCCCCGAAACAGTCAGGTAGCCTTCCGAAGTCCAACTGGTGTCATATTCTTCAAACTCAATATCCTTCACCCCTTGTCGGGCCAGTTGAATGACACGATAAATATAATTTTCAGGAATAAAGCAGTCCAATGCCTTGCGAATGGACTTTTTCAAAGCTTTATTTTTCTGAACGTCAAACCGGGTTTCTTCCCCTTCATCCTTAGACCAGCATGCCTGAATAACTTCTTTCAGGCACTTGCGGGTCATCTTGCTTCCCGCCGCAAGCGCGGCAACTTTGCGCTCTTCTTTAACCTTCCATTCAACGAATTCTTCAATATCAGGATGGTCCATATCGAGGGTGACCATCTTTGCGGCGCGTCGGGTGGTACCGCCAGATTTAATCGCTCCAGCCGCCCGGTCTCCGATCTTAAGAAAACTCATCAGTCCGGAAGATTTTCCTCCACCAGAAAGAGACTCGCCATCGCCACGAAGGTTGGAGAAGTTGCTTCCGGTTCCAGAGCCAAACTTGAACAGTCGAGCTTCCTGTCGCCAAAGATCCATGATGCCGCCATCCCCTACCAGATCATCTTCAACGGAAAGAATGAAACAGGCATGAGGTTGCGGCCGTTCATAAGCATTTTTGGATTTCTGTAATCCTTCGGCTTCAGAGTCATAATAATAATGCCCCTGGGCAGGCCCTTCCAGACCATAGGCCCAATTCAAACCGGTGTTGAACCACTGTGGAGAGTTGGGCGCCGCTAACTGTCGGGCCAGCATATAGCGCATCTCGTCATAATAATTGCGCGCATCTTTTTCACTGCTGAAACAATTGTTTTTCCAGCCCCAATACGTCCAACACCCGGCAAGACGATGAAAAACTTCCTGCGACGTGGTTTCGCGGGAGAACTGTGCCGATTCAGGAAGCTGGTTCAAGCCTTCCTCATCAGGTACCGATGGGCAGAGCCATTCAGGTAATCCAGGCTCAAATTTCTTTTTTAACCGGGCTGGAACTCCCGCTTTACGGAAGTACTTCTGCGCCATAATATCAACCGCCACCTGAGACCAGGTGTCCGGCACTAAAACGTTCTTGATTTCGGCAACCAAAGAACCATTAGCATTGGTGATCTTAGAATCCCGCTCGACAAAGCGAATCCCCTCATAAGGGTCCTGATGATCATTTGTAAATACCCGGTCGATTCGCATAGAACGCTCCACCTCGCTAAAAAAATAGTTTCAATCAAACAAAAGTCAAAAATTTCAAGGACAAAACCCGTTTCAAACTGCCCTTTTCCTCTAAAGTTTCTGTGTGACTCTGACCACAAAATGTCTATATTTTGTGTCGCTCACTAAAATATATACAACATATGGGGTTGTCAACGAAATTCTAAGTTCCCGGAAAAACTTTCTCCCAAGCCCGTAAAACATAACAGTTTCGCCCTCCCCCGTCCCCTTCAATATAGGCGAATAAAAAACGAATATCAATGCCTCCGCAAACAAAAAATACATTTTTTTAAACTGATTTATAAGGGACTATTAGTTGCAGGAGCAAATGGGAAAGGGCGTGTCAGGCGAGAGAGTACCGTTGCCAG
>Ga0233439_10002152_pt1 | contig 22767 bp, 21 predicted proteins | sample SI_123_September_6_FD_182713 | JGI IMG/M metagenome (GOLD analysis project Ga0233439, IMG submission 182713) | Seawater microbial communities from Saanich Inlet, British Columbia, Canada - SI_123_September2016_100_MG | ecosystem: Environmental > Aquatic > Marine > Inlet | place: Canada: British... | reverse complement strand
CAGAAACTCAGTCCTACTCCAAAACAGAATTTATTTCTTCTTTTATTGGTTTTGCTCCGGCAGATTCTCCGCGCCTTGTAATTTTAGTGATGATCGACAACCCCAAGGGATTGCATTGGGGAAGTGTTGTGGCGGCCCCCGTATTCCGGGAAATTGCAAAAAAGGCGTTACGTTATTTAAACGTTCCGTCAAGTAAAGAACGTGTTTTTATTCTCGATCGAGCCTGATGGAATCAACGAGTTCAACAAAATGGCTGACTTTTCCTGAAAATGGATACCTGAACGTGGCGGATAATACTGGACAAAAACTATCGCATTTAATCCTGGGTTTGCCCATCAACAATATTTTGGGAACCATGGACCGGGCTATTCGCGAAATCGTCTACGATTCAAGAAAAGCGGGGCCTGATACCTTGTTTGCGGCCATTCCTGGAGAAAGTTGGGATGGGAGTGAATTCATAAAAGATGCAATTAGCAAAGGAGCATCGGCGTTTATTACACAAACACCTCTCGAATCTTTAAATGGACTTGGTTTGGGTTCGCGTAATGTAACAGCTCTGTGTGTCGAAGATTCCCGGAAAGCGCTTTCAATTGCCAGTGCTAATTTCTATCAACACCCTTCAGAACAAATTGCCTTGACAGGTATCACCGGTACAAATGGGAAAACCACAACAGCCTATATTCTTGAGGCTGTGTTTAGGGCAGAAGATGTTCGAACAGGAGTCATCGGTACCATCAATTATCATTACGATGACAAAGTTTTTCCGGCAACTGTCACCACACCTGAGTCTCTGGACTTGAACCGAATGCTCCGCCAAATGATCGAGGAAAAAGTTGAAAATTGTTTTCTGGAGGTCTCTTCTCATGCACTCCATCAAAGTCGTGTTCATGGCATGAATTTTAAGGTGGGAATTTTTACCAATCTGAGTCGTGACCATTTGGATTTTCATGGTGATATGGACCGCTACAAAAATGCCAAGAAAAAACTTTTTTTGGAAAACAATGTTGAGCATCCGATTTTAAATATCGATGACTCGGTCGGGCGAGAATTTGCTGATGAATTTAAAGCGGGTCTCTTCACCACTGGCATTGACCGTAATGCAGATTTCAAGGCTGAGAATATTGTTCTCACCAGATCGGGTTGCGAATTTACCCTGAAAACTCCTTTTGGCGCGGGAGAAATCCGTTCGAATCTTCTAGGGCGGCACAATGTTCACAACCTGCTCTCTGCTGGGGCGGGCGCTATGGTTCAGGGTGTTCCCCTGGAAAAGGTTCAAGAAGCGTTCCGTCATATTCAACCTATCCCTGGCAGATTCGAGCGCATTGATAACGACCATGGGTTTTCTGTTCTGGTGGATTACGCGCATACGGATGACGCGCTCTCCAACGCTATTTCTGCGGCAAAAGATTTTACTGAGGGCCGGTTAATTGTGGTGTTTGGTTGTGGCGGGGACCGGGACAAGGGAAAAAGAAAGGCTATGGGAAAAGCTGTATTAAGTAAAGCGGATTTTTCTATCATCACCTCTGACAATCCTCGAACAGAAGACCCGGAACAAATCATAGATGACATCCTCCAGGGTGTTCCGGCCTCTGCCTGCAAGGATGACGATTACACAGTAATCATTAATCGGAAGGATGCCATTGAATGCGCCATTCAAAGTGCTGAAAAAAACGATTTGGTCCTCATTGCGGGAAAGGGTCATGAGAATTACCAGGTTCTGGAAACACAAACCATTCACTTTGATGATCGGGAGATCGCTCGATCTGCTTTAAGAAAGCGAAGCCACTGATGGAAGGCCAGGCAAAAGATTGTATCAATGCGATTGAAGGAAAACTCCTTCAAGGAAACCCGGATTATCCGTTCCGAGGAGTATCTATAAATTCCCGGACGGTCTCAAAGGGGGAATTATTCGTGTGCATCAAAGGGGAGCGCTTTGACGGGCATGATTTCCTGTCTGATGTCATTTCCAGAGAAGCGGCGGGAATTATTCTTTCTGAGCCAAACAAATTATCGGGTAACAGTGGCCAGGCTATAGGAGAGCCTTTTGTGATTCAGGTTTCTGACACGCTTAAAGCTTTGCAGGACTTGGCAAGCTACCAGAGAAAGAGATTTCCTTTCAAGGTCGTTGCCGTTACTGGAACAAATGGGAAGTCAACTACCAAAGAAATGATCGCTTCAATATTGGAAACCAAATTCAAGACTCTGAAGACTCAGGGCAATCTGAACAACCATATAGGCCTGCCTCTAACTCTTCTGGAGAGGGAGCCATCGCAGGAAGTGGGAGTCCTTGAAATGGGCATGAGCGCGGCAGGAGAGATTAAAAGGCTTGCCGAGATCGCGCAACCGGATATCGGCGTTATTACCAACGTATCCGAAGGACATCTGGTGCAATTGAAAAGTCTCAGAAATATTCAATCTGCGAAAGGGGAGTTATTCGATTCGCTGACGAAAGAAGGAACAGCCATTGTCAACGCCGATGATCCTCTGGTTTTGGAGCTAGCGCAGTCGCTTCGCGCCAGAACCGTTACTTTTGGCATAGACCAACCTGCAGATGTGCGAGCGAGCGAAATAGAAAGCAAGGATAACCTGGGTTTTCGATTCAAAGTCAAACTTTTCGACAAAACTTTTTTCGTCCACCTCCCTTATCTTGGTTACTGCAACATTTATAACACGCTGGCCGCATTGGCCACCGGATACTCAATGGGAATCCAGGAAGATGCAATGACTCGCGGACTGGAAAACTACCAACGCATGTCTCAGCGCAACGAACTGACAAGGCATAAGGGAGTTGATCTCATTAATGATTCATACAATGCAAATCCTCGTTCCATGACTGAGGCATTAAAAACTCTGGATAACTTCCAAACCCAAGGTCGGAGAATTTTTGTTATTGGAGACATGCTTGAGTTGGGGGACCTGTCCTTACCAGCACATAAAAATTTAGGCGAAAAAATCTCCCGATCTAAAGTAAACATTCTAGTCACTGTGGGGGAATTGGCGAGCCTTTCCGCAAAAAGAGTTCAAGCTCTTGCTGGAGAGAAAATTCAAGTTCTGGAATTTAAAGAGCATCAGGAGGCGGCAGAATATTTAATTCGTGAAGCCAAGAGCGGAGATTGTGTAATGTTCAAAGGCTCGCGAGGTTCTGCCATGGAAAAAATATTACAAATTTTTAGCACAAATAAGAATTAATTATGTTCTATCACTTTTTTTATCCGCTCAGTTCGGATTATTCAATTTTCAATGTCTTTAAGTACATTACCTTCCGGTCTGCATATTCCGGGGTGACGGCTTTGATATTGAGTCTTCTATTGGGCAGTCTAGTGATTCGTGTTTTGCAAAAATTTGAGATACAGGAAAAAATTCGAAGTGACGGTCCACAGCATCACAGCTCCAAATCTGGTACTCCAACAATGGGCGGACTGCTTATTTTGGCAACGTTCGGATGCTCTACCCTGCTTTGGGCCGACTTGAGCAATCAATATATCTGGGTTGTTCTCGTTTCCGCTCTTGGGTTTGGAGCCATCGGACTTCGTGACGATATCTTGAAGTTAAGGCGAGGGAAAGGCATCACCGCAAAAGAAAAAATTGTACTTCAGGTCTTGCTGAGTTTAGCGATTGGAATTTACTTGCTGTATTTCGATCCAACACGCGCAGAATATGCCACACGCTTGTCCGTTCCTTTCTTTAAAAGTTTTCAACCAGATCTGGGGTTTGGGTACCTGATTTTCATTGTATTTATAATGGTGGGAACTTCCAATGCAGTCAACCTGACTGATGGATTAGATGGCTTGGCGATCGGCCCCATCATCATTGCGACCCTTACTTATACCGGCATCGTTTATATCTGTGGTCATTTCAATTTTGCAGAATATCTTCGTATTCAGTTCATCAAAGACGCGGGAGAAATTGCTGTAGTCAGTTCTGCAGTTCTTGGGGCAAGCCTGGGTTTCCTATGGTTCAACTCTTATCCCGCTCAAATATTTATGGGCGATGTCGGGTCCTTATCTTTAGGGGGACTGCTGGGCACCATTGCGGTGATCGTTAAACATGAGCTTCTGCTGATTCTTGTAGGCGGAATTTTTGTGATTGAGGCATTGTCCGTCATCATCCAGGTCGGTTATTTCAAATACACAGGTGGGAAACGTTTTTTCAAGATGGCTCCGCTTCACCATCATTTTGAACAGTTGGGATGGTCGGAACCCAAGGTCATTGTGCGGTTTTGGATTGTAGCGGTGGTATTAGCCATGATCAGTCTCAGCACCCTGAAACTCAGATGAATATGGAACTTAAAAATAAAAATCTATCGGTTATTGGACTTGGCAAAACGGGGGTCGCTGTCGCAAATTTTCTTTCTCAGCGCGGAGCTTCTGTCACGGTGATGGATAGCAAACCTCGCGAGCAACTATTGAAGTTCGTGAAACAGTTAAGCGCTGATGTGAATACTGTTTTCCAAAATTCCGAACCCGCCTCCGATGCCGAATTGATAGTATTGAGTCCGGGAGTGGATATTCACTCTCCCTTCCTCCAAAACGCCAGTCGAGCTGGGGTCGAAATTATCAGCGAAATTGAACTGGCGAGCCGATTCAATACCGCCCCTATCGTTGCAATTACCGGGACTAACGGCAAGTCCACCTGCACCAGCCTGATTACTGAGATCATTCGACAATCCGGAAAAACTGTGCACTCGGGAGGCAATCTGGGGACCCCTTTTATTTCTTTGCTGGATCAGGGCATTGTGGACTACAGAGTTCTCGAGGTCTCTAGTTTTCAAATGGAAGCTACCTCAGGACTTCACCCGATAGTTTCAGTCATTCTGAATATTAGCCCCGATCACATGGATCGGCATAAAGACCTCAGAAGTTACGTTAGCCTAAAAGAAAAAATATTTGCCCATCAAACTCAAGATGATTTTTTGATATTAAATCAGGATGATCCCATCACCCGGGATATGGGGGAGCACATCCAGGCAGAGCGTATTTTTTTCAGTACTCAAGTGGAGCTGGATAAAGGAATCTTTTTACGTGGTGACAAAATAATCGCGCGAATTCAGAACAGCGAGCGGGAAATCATATCCCTTGAAACTTTATCCAAAGGTCTTAAATGGCAGATCGAAAACATTCTTCCGGCCGTTGCCACAGCTTTACTTCTTGGTGTACCGCAAGAGAGCGTTCTGCGGGTACTGAAAAACTTTGAGGGACTGGAGCATCGTCTGGAATGGGTCCGCACTTTAAACGGCATAGATTTCGTCAACGACTCCAAAGGCACAAATGTAGGGTCTGTTTGCAAATCATTAAATACATTTGATCGCCCCATCGTTCTCATCGCAGGCGGGAAAGATAAGGAGACAGATTTTTCTCCCTTAAAAAACCTATTTAAACAAAAAGTCAGGCATCTCATCCTCATCGGCGAGACCCGAAGCAAGTTTAAAGCGGTTCTGAACGGTTCTTTTGGTTATGAGGAAAGCGATAGCCTTGAAGAGGCCGTTTATCTGGCAAAAGCCAAAGCTCAATATGGTGATGTTGTTCTACTTTCCCCGGCATGTGCAAGTTTTGACATGTTTAAAGATTTTGAGGACAGGGGAAACTGTTTCAAAACGATTGTTAACAACCTGGAAGGGTAATGAATTTTGACAGCGTATCAGGAAAAAAGTGCGGATTCATTAATGGGTATCACAGTAGCCGTTCTGGTTCTGGTGGGTATCGTTATGGTTTTCAGTTCAAGCGCGGTGTACGCCCTGGAAAAATACGGCGACTCCTATTATTTCCTCAAGCGTCAAATAGTTTGGTGTCTTCTGGGAACAGCGGTTTTACTCGTAGTCAAGAACATGGACTATCACAAATTTCATCAGCACACTTACCTGATCATGCTGGTAACTTTTCTGCTTTTGCTCGCGGTCATGTTTCCCGAAGTCAGCAAAGAAGTGGGAGGAGCGCGAAGATGGCTGACCTTGGGGGGGCTTTCGTTTCAACCCTCAGAATTGGCAAAATTTACCCTGGTACTTTTTATTGCCAAATCTCTGGTCAAAAGGGCAGACAAGCTGAGGAACTTCGCTTACGGCTACCTTCCCAATCTTGTCGTCCTGGGATTCTTTTTTATCCCGATTTTGTTTCAACCCGATTTTGGCACAGCCGTGATTATTTGCATGGTCACATTCGCCATGCTTTTCGTCGCCGGTTTACGAAAAAAATTCCTGTTTCTTTCCGTACTGGCGCTGATTCCATTTATAGCAACCGCAATCCTTGGCGCAGAATACCGCACCCGAAGAATTATCGCTTTTCTAGATCCCTGGCAGGATCCTTCGAATGCCGGGTTCCAGGCAATTCAGTCCTTTTACGCTTTTGGCCGGGGCGGATATTGGGGAACAGGATTGGGTGCAAGTCACCAAAAACTTTTTTATCTTCCCGAAGCCCACACCGATTTTATTTTTTCCGTTATTGGGGAAGAGCTGGGGTTTTTGGGAACAACAGCAATTATTATTCTTTTTTCAATATTGATCTGGAGGGGTTTTGTTACCGCTTGCAGAGCCAAAGATCCATTTGGAACTCATTTAGCCACTGGCCTGACTCTTTTGATCGGGTTTCAAGCTTTTATCAACGTGGGAGTGACCGTAGGTCTGCTTCCAACAAAGGGATTAACCCTGCCCTTCATCAGCATGGGCGGTTCATCAATGTTAATTACCATGCTTTCAGTAGGCGTGCTTCTGAATATTTCAGAACAAACGGTAAGGCATTGACAATGACTGAATGCGAAAACGAGTAGTCATAGCGGGTGGCGGTACAGGTGGCCACCTTTTTCCAGGAATTGCGCTAGCAAAAGCGCTAATGAGGAACAATATGAATATTGAGGTTTCATTTGTGGGAACCCAAAAAGGTATCGAAGCAAAAGTTCTTCCTCGTGAAGGATTCGAGCTGAAAACCATTTTTTCCGCAGGATTAATCGGAAAAAAGAATATCAGCCGTTGGATATCCTGGGTCAAGTTGCCAATAGGCACCGCCCAATCCATGTGCTTCCTGATTAGAAAGCGCCCTGACCTGGTAGTGGGTGTTGGCGGGTACGCTTCAGGCCCTCTTGTGCTATCAGCATGGATTTTACGTGTTCCCATTCTTATCCATGAGCAAAACGCAATCCCCGGCCTCACCAATAAATGGCTGGGAAAGATTGCCGATAAGGTAGCAGTTTCTTTTAAGGATTCCGCAAAGTACTTTCTTAAAGAAAAGGTCGAGGTCACTGGAAATATGATTCGAGAAGAAATTTGTCAACCACGGGAAGAAGCTCCCAAAGGTCCGCGAGGACTCTTTCGCGTACTAGTCCTGGGAGGTAGTCAAGGGGCTCATTCCATTAATTTAGCAATGATGGATGCATTGGAATCTCTTGCTCCTAAGCGAGGGAATATTCATATCACTCACCAAACTGGAGAAAGTGATTATGAAATGGTGAAACAAAAATATGGAACCAGCGATCTCTCTCATGATATCAGGCCGTTTATTGATGACATGGCGGAACAATATCGCAAAGCCTCTCTGGTCGTTTGCCGGGCGGGCGCCACAACCCTGGCTGAAGTAACCGCTTGCGGAAAAGTATCTGTATTAATTCCTTATCCTCATGCGGCTCATAATCATCAGGAAAAAAATGCACAAATACTAAATTCTGCCAATGCAGGTGAAATGGTTCTCGACAGTGAATTATCAGGCCCACGCATTGCCCAATCCATAATTGGTGCTATGGAAGACCCTGAGCGACTAAAGGAAATGGAAAAGAACAGCTACCAGTTAGGCAATCGTGATGCCACAGAAAAGGTTCGTCAAATCTGCATGGAATTACTCGAAGATGCAAATGGAAAATCCGGCCGGGCCGGAAAAATTCAAGGGAATTATGTTTTGTCATGTTTTTAGGAAAAACACAACGGATCCATTTCATTGGGATCGGAGGTTCGGGAATGAGCGGAATTGCTGAAGTTCTAATCAATCAGGATTACGAGGTAAGCGGTTCTGACCCTTCTTCAAACAGGGTTACCGATCATCTGAAGGAACTGGGTGCTGACATTCGCCATAGCCATCGCGCGGAAAATGTTAAAGGCAAACATGTTGTGGTCATATCCAGCGCTATCAATGACAACAATGTTGAGGTTCAGGCCGCGCGTGAACAATCCATACCGGTTATCCCCCGAGCTGAAATGCTTGCTGAACTGATGAGGATGAAACATGGAATCGCTATTGCTGGCACTCACGGGAAAACCACAACAACTTCACTCGTTGCATCGGTTCTGACAGCGGGCAACCTGGATCCCACTGTAGTTATTGGTGGAAGAATCAAAAATATGGGCGGGCACGCCAAACTGGGGCAAAGTCAATATCTCATTGCCGAAGCGGATGAGAGCGATGGTTCTTTTCTCAAGCTCTCCCCTACGATTGCTGTGGTGACGACTCTGGATGAAGAACATATGGATTTTTACCTCACCATGCAAAACATGAAATCTACATTTCTGGAGTTTCTAAACAAGATTCCTTTCTATGGTGCGGCGATATTATGTCTGGACGATGCCAACCTCCAATCTCTGCTTCCTCGAATTGAAAAGCGAACGATTACTTATGGTTTGAAATCTCAGGCCGATTATACCGCACGGAATATATCTGTGAGTGGATTGAAAACTTATTTCACGGTCTACCATCAGGGTAAAAAGTTGGGAAAAATGTTGTCCGGTGCACTAGGCCGACACAATGTATGCAACACCCTAGCGGCCGTCGCAGTCGGAATGGAATTGAAAATGGATTTCCCGACTATCGCCAACTCTTTGAAAGCATTTACTGGAGTACAGAGAAGGTTTGAAATTCTGAAACAGTCAGAGTCCTTGGTAATTGTTGACGACTATGGTCATCATCCAGCAGAAATTCAGGCAACCTTATCAACAGCTAAAGAAGTTTGGCCGGACCGAAGGCTTGTCATTATTTTTCAGCCTCATCGCTATTCACGAACGAAACACCTCATGGAAAGTTTTTTCTCTTCTTTCAACGATGCCGACCAATTGCTTTTATTGGATATTTACTCAGCTGGTGAAGAAGCAATTGAAGGCATTGATTCGCAGAGAATAGCGGAAGGGGTGAAAGAGTTTGGACATAAAGGTGTGGAATACATCGGGAGCGCAGATTCTGTGATTCCGCACTTACAAAAAATTCTTAAACCGGGAGACGTTGTCATGACTCTCGGTGCAGGAAATATCGGAGAGTTGAGCCACAAACTCACATCCCGATTCACTGATTGATCGTTTTCAATATGGGGAGGAACGTCATCAATGCTTAACGAAGCTTGGAAGCGCCGATTAATTCATATTGCACATTCTGGAACGGGAAGTGAGTTTAATCTCAAAACCAGAATGGAGTATCCAAAAACCGTTCTGGGTCAAAAAATTCATCAGAGTAAAACTATGAGCCATTCATTTCCCTGGTTACACAAAATTAAAGGCAACATCCTGAAAAACGAAATTCTGGCCCCCTACACTTCTATACAAATTGGAGGTCCTGCGGATGTATTAATTTTCCCTGAAGATGTCCGCGATATTCAAACGATTTTGAAGAACAAAGGATCTCAGCCTCTATTTACTCTAGGAGAGGGAACCAATTTGCTAGTCGGCGACCGTGGCATACGAGGAGTCGTAATCTCTTTGAAGGATTGCTTCAAAGAGATTAAGCGCCCTCTATTCTTTCGCAAGGAAACAGGGAACCGTCGCGCAGTCATCAAAGCTGGGGCAGGAGTAAAGATGTCATACCTTGCCAAACACGCCGCGCGCTATTCCTTGACAGGCATCGAACATTTGGTGGGAATTCCAGGATCATTGGGAGGAGCCGTTATCATGAATGCCGGAGCAGAAGGCACCGAAATTGGCCAGGTACTTCGTAGTGTTACTCGTATAACTCCAGACGGAGAAATCCAGACCTTAAAACGGGAAGAGCTTTCATTCGAATATAGAAAAACTATTTTCCCTGACGGGGAAGGAATCATCATCGAAGCAGAGCTGGAACTGGAGGAAGGGAATCGTTCTGAAATCCAGAATGCGATGGACCGCCATCTCTCGCGCAGGTCACAGACACAACCCCTCACCGTCCCCAACTCAGGTTCCGTTTTTAAAAACCCCGATGGCGATACCGCAGGAAGACTGATCGAGTCATTGGGACTCAAAGGGCTTTCTGTTGGCAATGCCGGGATTTCAATCAAGCACGCGAATTTCATTGTCAATAAGGGAGGAGCCACCGCCAATGAAGTGACCCGGTTGATTGAGCACATTCGTGAAGAGGTTAAGAATAAAACTGGTATTGATTTACAAACGGAGATTGTCACCGCAGGCGAATAAATTGGAGAATAATATTACTAAATTGGTCCGCGACAGAGGTACCCCTCCTTCCTTTGTTCTCCGGCCCTTTTGGCCAAGGGCCGGGGCGGACCATATTAAAGAGAATTTGTAATACGAAATTTGGATTATTTAAAAAATAAAACTATTGGAGTGCTCATGGGAGGGCTCTCCCCCGAGCAGAAGGTCTCAACCATCACTGGAAATTCAGTCATTGAGGCCCTTAAAAGAAAAGGATTGAAGGCCTTGCCGATTCAAGTTGATCATCAAATTGGGACAACGCTTCAGTCAAATCCTATCGATCTGGCTTTCATTGCTCTGCATGGAACCTATGGAGAAGACGGATGCATTCAAGGCCTGCTTGAATATTTCAAAATACCCTATACCGGAGCAGGGGTTATGGGGAGTGCTCTGGCTTATGACAAATTGAAGTCCAAGGAGATATTAAAGTTCCATGGAATCCCCACGGCTGAATATGAAGTGTTTTATAAAAACTCTGGGAAAAAGATATGCCGGACCCTGAATCTCCCTGTGGTCGTCAAGCCAACCAATCAAGGGTCCAGCTTGGGGATAAGCATCGTAAAAAATGAGAACGAATGGGAACCGGCACTGGAAACCGCATTCGCTTATTCTGATGAAATTATTGTAGAAAAATTTATTGAAGGAAAGCTTCTGGCAATTGGCATGAATGAAATGGAACCCATGCCTATTATCCATATCCGCCCAAAGTCTGGGTTTTATGATTATGAAGCAAAATACACCGCTGGAAAAACAGAATATATTTGCCCTGCCGATCTTGAAAATAACGAAGTGGATCGGTGCAGAGAAATCGCGAAACAAGTATTCCAGGTGTTAAGAGGAAGAGGTTTTCCCCGGGTAGATGTCATTTTAGACAATGAAGGAACCCCATTTGTACTAGAGATGAATACCATTCCGGGCATGACCCCCACCAGCCTTCTACCTATGGCAGCAGAGAAGACAGGGCTGGGGTTTGATGATTTAGTCGTAGAAATATTAAAAACCGCTCAACGGGATTACAAAGATTAATTATGAGTTTTGCAATCGCAGATCAAAAAAGCCCTTCTGCAAGGTGGGAGGATCTCCGCTCCGAAAGAAAGAAAAAAAATCGGCGTGGTGGAGACCTGAGCAAGAAAGCCCCTTCAAAAATTGCGAGCCGTGATTTTTCGTGGACAAAAGTTTTGTTTGAACTCGCTTCAAAATTATTTCTGGTAGGAGTCGTCATATATTTATTTTATGCAAGCTATACTTTTTTAATGTCTGACCCCAGGTTTCAGATTACTAATATTTCGTTCCATGGCAACCATGCCCTAAAGGAAAATGAACTCCTGGAGTGGCTGGGTCAGGTTCACGGTGAAAACCTTTTCAAGTATGACCTGTCTAAAGCTTCTGAAAGAATCGCTGAGCATCCCTGGGTTCTTTCGGCCTCTGTTCAAAGGAAATTTCCTCAGGGAATACAGGTTGAATTGACCGAACGCATTCCTTATGCCCGGATCAAATTTGAAAAAGTATTTTTAATGGACAACTTTGGAGTGATCCTCTCGGAAGAAAAGCCTGAACACCAACATTTGCCACTAATCGTACAAAGCTCAAAAAGCGTAAAACCTGAAAACTTTTCTGGGGACAAGGTTATTCAGAGTCTCAAAACAATGCACTATTTTAACAAGCTTTCTTTTTTCGAAAAAAATCCTCTGGAAATTGCTGAATTAAAGGGACATTCGAGAATCATATTTTTCACTGACAATCGGGACATTCAAATCCAAATGTCCATGGAAAGGTTAACGGAAGGTTTCAAAAAATTCATGATTGTCCTCGATACTCTGGAGGATGACGCCGGAAAATTTCAGAAGATAGACTTATCATTCAAAGATCAAGTTGTTGTCAGAGATCGCATCTCTAACCACTCAAGATCTTTGAAGACACCAACCAAATAGGAGGGAATGCGACACATGGCCAAAAAAAGTAATTATATTGTCGGCCTGGATATTGGAACGACCAAAATCTGTTGCATCATCGGAGAGGTCATTGATGAAGAAAAAATAGATGTCATCGGGCTGGGCCAGTATCCGTCAAGAGGTCTGCGCAAAGGAGTCGTCATTAATATTGATAGCACCGTGGAGTCTATAAAAAGTGCTGTTGAAGAAGCTGAATTGATGGCTGGATGTGAAATCGATTCGGTTTTTGTGGGTATTGCGGGAGGTCATATTAACAGTATGAACAGCCATGGCATCATCGCAGTCAAAGGAAAAGAAATCACGCAAACAGATATTGACCGCGTTATAGAAGCGGCCAAAGCTATTGCCATTCCTCTTGACCGGGAGGTCATCCACGTTCTTCCCCAGGAATTTATAGTCGACAATCAGGACGGAATCAAAACTCCTTTGGGAATGGCAGGGGTTAGGCTTGAAGCCAAAGTCCATATCGTTACTGCCGCAGTGACTTCCGCTCAGAACATTGTCAAATGCGTTAACAAGGCAGGTCTGGGAGTTCAAGATATTGTGTTGGAACAACTGGCTTCCAGCGAATCCGTGCTATCTCAGGATGAACGGGAATTAGGTGTGGGTATGATTGATATTGGTGGAGGAACATCTGATATGGCCATTTTTTATCAGGGAGCGATCAAACATACCGCAGTTCTGACCATTGCCGGCGCTCAGATGACAAATGATATCGCCATTGGCCTTCGCACCCCAAATGCGGAAGCGGAAAAAATCAAACACGCCTATGGATGCGCTTATACCCCTTTGGTTTCCGAAGGGGAAAACATTGAGGCTCCAAGTGTTGGAGGACGAGAGCCTCGAACCGTGCCGCGTCAAATTCTTAGCGAAATTATTGAAGCCCGGACTCGGGAAATGTTTGAACTTCTGGATCATGAGATAAGCGAGTCCGGATACAGGGAAATCATTTCTTCCGGAATTGTTCTGACCGGTGGTGCATCCTGCATGCAAGGAATGGCTGATTTGGCGGAGGATGTTTTCCAGTCCCCCGTCCGGGTTGGAACTCCCATTGGTCTTGGGGGATTGATTGATGTCGTTAGCAATCCCATGTATGCAACCTGTACTGGATTAATTCAGTACGGGTCAAAAAGATTTAAGTCAGGAACGAATCGGGAACTTCAAGGGAGGAACCTATTCGACAAAATATTTTCACGTATGAAAGATTGGGCAGATGAATTTTTTTAACACCTGGAGGGTACAATGAGTTTAATAGAGTTTGATAACGAAAGTGATTATTCAGCAACTATCAAGGTGATTGGTGTAGGAGGTGGCGGCAATAATGCTATCAACTCAATGGTCCGGGATAATATCCGTGGCGTAGAGTTTATTATCGCTAATACCGATCTGCAAACGCTTGAGAAATCCGAATGCCCTGGCAAAATTCAAATTGGTGGAGAATTGACTCGAGGCCTGGGCGCGGGATCTAATCCTGAGATTGGAAGGGATGCCGCAGAAGAGAGTGAAGCCCCGATTCGCGAAATGGTGGAAGGTGCGGATATGGTATTCATCACCGCTGGAATGGGTGGTGGAACAGGTACCGGTGCCGCTCCCATCATTTCACGTATCGCAAAAGAGGCTGGAGCCCTGACCGTTGGTGTGGTCACTAAACCTTTCGCCTTTGAAGGTAAACGGCGCATGCGGCAGGCAGAAGAAGGAATTTTGGAGCTAAAGGAAGCGGTCGATACTTTAATTGTTATTCCTAATCAAAAGCTTCTCAGTTATGTCGGCAAACAAACTTCCTTCACCGGAGCTTTTGCAATGGTGGACGATGTTCTGAAACAGGCTGTCTGCAGTATTTCCGACCTGATTGTGATTCCAGGACTTATAAATCTGGATTTCGCCGATGTAAAATGCATCATGGGAAGCATGGGAAAAGCTTTAATGGGTAGTGGAACCGCTACGGGAGAAATGCGTGCGTCCGAGGCGGCGCAGAAAGCTATCTCCAGTCCCTTGCTTGATGAAGCAACCGTTGATGGAGCAAAAGGCATTTTGATCAACATCACCGGTGGCGAAGACCTTACCTTGATGGAAGTCAATGAGGCATCCATGATGGTTCAGGAAAACGCACATGAAGATGCTCATATCATCTTTGGAGCGGTGATTGATAAACAAATGGAAGGTGAAATGCGGGTAACTGTCATTGCTACGGGTTTTGAAGAAGAGCAACCAATAAGAACCCAAGAAAGACCTGCGCTGAAAAAAGTTGTCGGGGGCGAGGCCATCTCTGAAGAAGATTCAGGACACACATCGTTCAAACATTTAAAATCCCTGGCTTCCTCAATCAAGGAAGAAAATTTGGACCCAGGAAGCCTGACATCAAATTTTGATATTCCAACATTTCTACGCAAACATGCGGATTAGTGATCGTTTAACCCGCCAATGTTGTTCGAAATATTTAGAATCACTCAACCCTCTTGAAAAAAGGATACTCATAAACCACCCTCTACCCCCCTTGACAGGGGGGGAACCGGGCAGAATCTTACTACCGATCCAACTCTTTGCTAACCAGGCAATCTATTGCTAATTGGCCCCGCCTAGTAGCCATTTATCTTCCAGTTGTAACCCAAGTAAGAAATTTTAACTTGAGGATTGCTTATAGCTTTGCTTGCCTCCGCACTCACATACTGACTGATAAATTTTAATACGCCCCCACGACTTTCAAAATCGTCAGCAAACCATTTGAATATGGATGAAAGATAAACGTTGTTTTTCTTTTTATCCAGTTTCATCCCCTTTTCTCGGGATAGCAAAAACTTTTTCATTTGGTCGTCCAACTGGTCATTCAGCTTTTCAACCCTATAGGATTCAGGACGAAGATCAGGACAACTAACCGAGGCGCAGACAATAGCTACATGTATGCGAGGTTCATCCATTTTTCTGAGGATTTCATGTTCTATGTCATTAAGAGTGCGTTCTTCGCCTCCCACGTTACCCACAGGCCGTTTCCAAACCGATTGAAATATACTCCCCACATCCTTGATACTCTCAACGGGATAATGATCAGTAATCATTTTGGCCGCAAAAATATTATAGACATTGATCCAGAAAGATAGTTTGGATTCTCGGGACCGCAGACTCTCCAGCGGGTAATCCTTGAGACGGGATACCAGTCCAGAGAAAGCAGGATCCTTTTTCAAGTTGACATAATCAACCGCATTGATCTGCACCCCATCCAATGTTTTAGGAGCAACATATTTTTTGACAAGAGTATCCCAGTCAGAAAAATCGAAAGCCTCAACATTGGAACAAAAACTAAAAACAAAAAACATTCCCAAAAGCGAAGCTTGAAAATATCGAGAAAAATCAATACCCCTCATAAATAAAAACCCTTCTTCACAAATTAATCAATCTAACACTTATCTTTTAGTATACTCTGCAGATGATTCCTTACAAATAAGCTCTCACATCCAAAGACTTCTAATTCTTCAATTCCTAAATCCTGTTGAGCATTAACCTGAAATTTTAAAATTGCTGATGAATAAAGACCTTTTATATATTTCTGATTTGGATGGCACCCTGTTATTACCCGATGGAACGTTTCCTGAGAATTATAAAAAACGTCTCAACCGGCTGATCGACATGGGATTACGCTTCACCATCGCTACGGCCCGAAACTACGATTCTGCGCATCCAATTTTAAATGGATTGAACCTCAACCTGCCAGTAGTTTTATTTAATGGGGTTTATCTGGCAGATTTCAACAGCGGTCAGGTTTTGGAATATGCTAACTGCATTGACAGAAAAGTTGTAGAAAATATGCTTAAACTTGCCTTACCCCAAGGCATTGACCCCTTCATCTACACATTTGGGGAAGAGCATAAACTTTATTATCAAAATGCAACCAACCCGGGTTCCCAAGCCTATGTTAAAAGCCTGGAGGGCGATGGCAGACTATGCCAGGTCGATCATTTTCAATTTCAAGAGGACGAAAAAATTTCCGGATTTCTATTGATCGACACTTGCGACCGGCTCAAACCCATCTACCAATCCCTGCAAGAAAATCACTTTGATCATCTTAATTTATATTTTGCTGAAGACGTATCCATGAAAGGGTACTACTGGCTCCAATCCTTCCACCAGGAGGCCAGCAAAGGAAATATGATAGAAGTTCTTGCCAAAAAAATGGGGGTTCCTCTGGAACGTATTGTTGTGTTCGGGGATTATTTGAATGATTTGGACATGTTTCGGATCGCCGGTCGGGCTATTGCCGTGGAAAATGCCCTGCCGGAAGTAAAAGATTCTGCGCACGAAATCATAGGAAGCAACTCTCAGGGAGCTGTCTTACAATATCTGGAGTTTATATTCCTTGATAAATGAATCCGTTCAAATTAAACTTTACTGACAGATCCCATTTATAAATCAAAGATATTCATTCAGGTTACCATGTCCGAAACCGAGCCACCTAAGGAATCAGAAGATACTATCTACCAACGTGACAAAACCGCCAAAGAGCGTCAACCAGTAGCAGATAGTCCTAAGGTTCCTGTCAAGCCCAAACCAAAAATAAAAAAAGCTTTTGTTCCGAAGAAGAAGACCTTCACCACCGACAAGCCCATGGAGCATCGTGTGCGAAATATTCGTATGACTTCCCTGGAGTCGGCCAAAATGATCTGGGAAACCCTTACTGATTACCAGAAAGAACTGGCACAATTGGAAATCGATGATCCCGATAAGCCTTATCATGACTGGGAAAAAATGGAGAAATTTTTTACCCGTCTTGCAAAAAAATACAGCAGTTGCAAGAGCAAGGCGTTAGGGGGTTCAGTAGGATGGGTCTATAAGGGATTAGAAACAGAAACCCTGGATCAGGAATTGATAGATATTTTAATGACAATAGAAAAATTCAAGATACCTGAACCCATCAAATCAAAATTAGGGTTCCATATCATTATGATTTGTGAAAGCCAGTTCCACACCCCAAAAGAAAAACCTAAGGAGGAAGAGAAACCCTTTTATTTTTGAGTCCTAACGGGACTCACTCTCCCAAAAAAAATCGTTGGATCGTGTCTACAATATACTCCTGCTGTTTTCGGCTCACTTCATGCGATACAGGAAGTGCCAGGGTCTGCCCCGCAGATTTTTCTGATTCAGGAAAGTCTCCACTCTTGTAACCCAGGGAATCGAAGCAATCCTGCAGGTGTAAAGGAACAGGATAATAAATTTCACACCCAATCCGATTTTTGTTGAGAAAATCTCTGAGTTCATCCCTGCGGTTTCCTACACGGATCACATACTGGTTATAGACATGCCGGGGAAATACCTCAGGAGGCAACTGAACAAACGGAGTCATTGCGGAATCTTTAAAAAGCTGATTATAGGTTTGTGCGTTTTCCCGTCTTTTCTCGGTCCAGTCTTCCAGAAAGTTCAGTTTGGCACTCACTACATCCGCCTGAAACGCATCGAGACGAAAGTTTCCTCCTATAACCTTATGGTAATATTTCGGCTCCGAACCATGCACTCTGAGAATTTTTAACTGCTGGTATAGCTCCTCGCAATTTGTCGTCACCATCCCACCATCACCAAAACCACCCAGATTTTTTGCGGGAAAAAATGAAAAACATCCCATATCCCCTAACGAACCCGCCGCCCTTCCCTTGTACTCCGAACCAATCGCCTGGGCAGAATCTTCAATTATCCGCACGCCATTTTTCTCTGCTAATTGGAGGATGGGGTCCATATCTGCACATTGCCCATAAAGGTGAACCGGAATAATGGCTTTGGTCTTCGGGGTAATGCAACGTTCAATATGCTCCGGTTTAATATTGAAAGTGATATCATTAATATCCGCAAAAACAGGTTGAGCCCCAAGCCGGATGATGGAACCTGCAGTCGCAAAAAATGTGTAGGGAGAAGTGATCACTTCATCACCAGGCCCGACCCCCGCGGCCATCAAAGCAATCAACAAGGCATCTGTTCCGGATGAAACGCCTACGGCATATTTTGTTTGGCAATATGATGCCATCCTTTCTTCCATCCGGGCAACTTTAGGACCAAGAATAAAATATCCCGATCGAATAGTTTCTGCCGTCTCCTTTTCCACCTCATTCAATATCTGGTGATACGAGGCCGTAATATCCAGCAAACGGACTTCGTTGACCGGGGGAGACGGGGCGTCCAGTTTTTCCTGTAACTGACCTGGAGTTAGAGCATCTACCGGCAAACCGGAAAAGTTTTCAGGGGTAAGGGTGACCACCGCATCTAATCCGCAGGCCTCTACTAAATGTGCCAACAGTGCTATCTCAAACGGTTCTTCAGCTTCCAGAGAAAGATCAATATCATGAGCCGTGGGAGTTAAAACCGCCAGGTTTTGCAAAAGAGATCGCACATTTTTCTTTGAAGCCTCAGAACCATCCAAAAGAGCAGGAATAGAGGTCGCAACCACCCAGCCTTTGCAACGGCCCTGACGGCAAAGATTTACTATCGCTGAATCGTCACTTTTTTCCAATGCCTGAATCAGGCTACCCGCATCGAAAAGAATTTGCATGAATTGACCTTGGTAAACTTATTTTAAGAGGAGTTAAAACTTAATATCCTGTCCTAGCTTTTCACGAAGGATAATTTCTGCCGGGGTGTAGTATTTCTTATTAACATTACATTTTTTACATGAAGGTACCAGGTTTCCCCGCTGGCTTTTACCACCACGGGAAATAGGCACAATATGATCCATCGTCAATTCTTCAGCCAGGAAACGACCTCCGCAGTAATGGCACATACCTGCCTGGATTTTTTCTTTCCACCACTGCGACTGGCGAAGTTTGCGAGCTTTCGCCTTTTCAACTTTGAATTGTTGTTCATCCATAATGAACCATCCACCTGTAAGCAGACGGAGTATCCTAAAAAAATGCTATTTTATACTACGTGACAAAATAGGGGGTTAGTGCCCACTTGTGAGATTTATTTCAGGAGCCTGAAGTTTCTTCCGCCCAGTCCAAATCAATGAGTAATTGGGGGTTCCAATTATTTCGTACAGCCCGAACCGTTCCATTCAAGCTTCCTTTTGGATACCAGTGAATGTCTCCCATGTCAAACTCGAATCCCAGCGCGGCAGATAATCGCGTCTTACTTGTCCAAAAACAACTGCCATAACTGAATTCAAAAACAGGATCAATATGAAGAATGAAAGTTTTTCCTCGGGACTGAAAGGGTTTGGCGATTTCATACAAGCTTTGAATTTCCAGCCGGTCAGGAAGACGCCAGTCTTCATGGCTCCCCAGTTTTTCTTGATTTAGCTTATCGATATAGTCCTGGGCATCATACCAACTGATATTATTTCCTGTTTCCACATAGGCATAACCCTCCTGCCACATCAGGCCTGTGCGAACATCCGATATTGTCCTGTTCCCATGTTCTATAAATCGTTGCTCCATAATTTACCCAAAGCGGTCATTATAAATGAAAAATATAGAGGCGGGAACTCTAAATTAGTTACGCATCCCTTGCAACGATCTTCACTGCCACTGGCGAGTTGCGGGTTGAAAATCGTAACCACATTCGGAAATATCCTCGATATCCTCTTTAGTTGAAGGGTAGCGATGGCAAATGAGCGGTTTATCAGGATTGTCATGAACCCGGCATCGATTATCCTCCGTCAACTCACTGCAAGGAACATCCATAGAGTAATATAACTGGTTTCTATTTTCGTCCGAACCGACAACCCGGATTCCCCGATAGGATAAATAAAGCTCCAGTTCTTTTAGACTGCCATGTTGCTGGATGGTGATATCACGAACAACTGTCATGTTGACCGTCTTGCAACACTCCCCGCAAGAATGACATTCTCCAATTCGTTGCATCGGTTGATGACCCATACCTCCCCCCAATACTTTGCTCTATCCAGATCGAATTAACTTATTTACCCTTTTTCTTTGCAGTATGTTCCACAGTGACTGTAGTGTGAATTCCCCCGCGCACGTTAAAATCACCCACAATTTTCATCCTTCTCGGATGGCATGTGGCTACCAAGTCATCCAAAATGACATTGGTCAGCTTTTCGTGAAAGCCGCCTTCATTGCGGTACGATACCAGATAAAGCTTCAATGATTTCAATTCTATGCACAGTTTTTCCGGTGTATAACTGATATACAGGGTGGCAAAATCCGGTTGCCCGGTTTTAGGGCACAAACAGGTGAACTCCGGACACTCCATATCAATGGTGTAATCCCTTCCTGGAAACGGATTGGGGAACGTTTCAATCTGTAAAACCTCTTTTTTATTTGTATTTTTCATAATTTTAAAGATTTTTTGACTTTTTTTCTGAGAAGACCTTGCTTTTTGGTATTAAGGTTTTATATATTATCAGCACTCACACCTAGAGAGTGCTAAAGTAATCAGCCGGAACCCTCCGACTTGGAGCATAAGGCCTTTAATTTCAATAAATTAACGATTTATGTGGGCGAATATACGCTAAATAGCGTCTTTTCTTTCAAAATTTAAACAGAGTGTAACATTTTTTTAAGGAGTCTATATGAAAATCCAACCATTGCACGACCGTATTCTGGTTCAACCCATTCTGGAAAAAGAGGTTCGAAAAGGGGGGATCATTATTCCTGATTCGGCCAAGGAAAAACCTATCGAAGGCAGGGTGAAAGCTGTAGGCAAAGGCAAGATTGGTGATGATGGCAAGCCGGTCAAGCTGGAAGTAAAAGTCGGCGACAAAGTCCTCTACAGCAAATACGGCGGCACAGAAATCAAATTTGACGGAGATGATTACCTGTTGATGCGCGAAGACGATGTTCTGGCGATCGTATGTTAATTTTTCATCCCAATCATTTAACGAAAAAATCATTCACATCTCTTAAGAGATAAGGAGAATCACCTTTATGGCTAAACAAATCGCATATGAGGAAGAAGCTAGACATAAGATATTGGCCGGAGTCAACAAACTGGCAAATACCGTAAAAATTACTTTGGGACCTAAGGGTCGCAATGTGGTCATCGACAAAAAGTTTGGTTCCCCCACCATCACCAAAGACGGTGTTACAGTGGCTAAGGAAATTGAACTGGAAGACCCTTTTGAAAATATGGGCGCGCAAATGGTTAACGAAGTCGCCAGTAAAACCAGCGATAACGCCGGTGACGGCACCACTACCGCTACCGTTCTGGCTCAGGCGATTTTTCGCGAAGGAATGAAACACGTTACCGCTGGTGCCAACCCGATGGATATTAAGCGCGGCATTGAAGAAGCCGTTAACGTCGTCATTCCCGAAATCCAGAAGATGGCCAAACCCACCAAGGATAAAAAGGAAATTGCCCAGGTAGGTACTATTTCTGCCAATCAGGACAAAGCTATCGGCCAGATCATTTCCGAAGCAATGGACAAAGTAGGAAAAGACGGTGTTATCACTGTTGAAGAAGCCAAGAGCATGGACACCTCCCTGGAAATCGTTGAGGGAATGCAGTTTGACCGGGGTTATCTTTCCCCTTATTTCGTAACTGATCCTGAGCGTATGGAGTCCGTTCTCGAAGATTGTTACATTCTGCTTCATGAGAAAAAAATCAGCAGCATGAAAGACCTCCTGCCTTTGCTGGAAAAAGTTGCCAAAGGCGGCAAACCTCTTCTCATTCTCGCTGAAGATATCGAAGGAGAAGCCCTGGCTACTCTGGTGGTCAATAAACTGCGTGGAACCTTGAATGTCTCTGCCGTTAAGGCACCGGGATTCGGCGATCGCAGAAAAGATATGCTCAACGATATTGCCATTTTGACTGGCGGTAAAGTGATCACTGAAGACATCGGTGTTTCTCTGGACAGTGTGGACCTGGCTGATTTGGGTCGCGCAAAACGCATCACTATTGACAAAGAAAACACCGTCATCATTGATGGTAAAGGAAAAGCCTCTGATATCCAGGCGCGGGTTAAACAGATCCGCAATCAGATCGATGAGACCTCTTCCGATTATGACCGGGAAAAACTCCAGGAACGGTTGGCTAAACTAGTAGGTGGCGTAGCCATCATCAAAGTAGGCGCCGCAACTGAGACGGAAATGAAGGAGAAAAAAGCCCGTGTTGAAGATGCTCTGCATGCTACACGCGCCGCAGTTGAAGAAGGCGTTATCCCTGGTGGCGGAGTAGCTTTCATCCGTAGCTTGGGTGCACTCGATAAAATCAAAGGCGACCATGATTTTAAGGTAGGAGTGAAAATTATTCGTCGAGCTTTGGAAGAGCCACTAAGGCAGATCGCTGCCAATGCCGGTGAAGAAGGTACCGTGGTTTGCGAGAAAGTGAAAACCTTGAAAGGCAATGAAGGGTTCGATGCTAAAACCGGCAAGTACACCGATATGATCAAATCTGGGATTATTGACCCTGCCAAGGTAGCTCGCACCGCGTTGCAAAATGCAGCCAGCATCTCCGGCCTGCTTCTGACCACTGAAGCTATGATCACCGATTTGCCAGAAGAAAGTGACGATCATGGTC
>Ga0233439_10002151_pt1 | contig 22769 bp, 7 predicted proteins | sample SI_123_September_6_FD_182713 | JGI IMG/M metagenome (GOLD analysis project Ga0233439, IMG submission 182713) | Seawater microbial communities from Saanich Inlet, British Columbia, Canada - SI_123_September2016_100_MG | ecosystem: Environmental > Aquatic > Marine > Inlet | place: Canada: British... | reverse complement strand
CAGCGACAGGGGCTTTAAATGATCGCCCCTTTTCTTATGTGAGAGCTTTTGATGTTTCTTTCTGCAAGTCAGCGACAACTGAATCTATGGAGGGGACAAGTCGTTTCAAGATGAGACTTGTAGGTCTTGAGTACGATAACTTCAAGTATACGGGTAGTGATCGAAGAATTGAGATTTATGTAAAAGTACCTGGCCTCACAACATGGTTAGATGTTGGTAGGACTGATGGAGAGGGAGCGAGCAAGCAAAGCACTACGGTAGATGGTGCAGGGTGTCTTGTTTCTTATCAACAAGGGATGCTTCTTGAGGAGGCTGTTTATTTCACAGATTTAGAGTTAGAAGTAGGGCCTAACGCTTCTTTCTTCCTCGACACTGTTTATAATAACTGCCCTGTTCTTGTGAAAGTTGTCATCCCATTCAATACAGACGCTACTGATGGGACTTTAACTTTCGGATTGCCCCCAAGCATTATGGCGACTAATAATCCACTGAGGGAAAGACGTGGTTTGATCGGTATAGAGATACTAAGAATGTCTAATGGGGAAAACTTTGATGAAGATAGTGTGAGCTTCTTCTGATTGTTCTTTAATAGACAGCTTAAAGTACATGGTAAATGTATAATATTTAGAGAGGTAACCTAATGGCTTCTACGAATGATTTAGATCGTCTAAAGAAATCTGCTCAAGGCATACAAGCAACCAACGACTCGAATTCTGAGCATTTCTCAAGGGATAGAGTCGTTAGCTCCGAAGAAATCAAAACGGGTCTTTCGAGATTAAACGGTTCATGGGCGAGTGAATATGCTTATGAGGGCGATTTAAAGTTAAGAACAGGACTAGGTTTAGTTGGTTTTGGCGATATTGACTTTATCCCTTACATTGAAAACTCAAATAGGATTGGGGTCAAGGGTAGTCCCTCTTTAGGATCTCCCGTTTCTTTTGAAGTAGTCGGGCCTACTCTGAAGTCTTCCTTGATTGATTGGACTTGGGCATTAAATAAAACAAATAATACGCTCTCGTTAACTCATGTAAGCAAGACAATAGCGACTGAATATAATCTCAGTAGCTCTGATATTGCGAGCTACAATACAGACTTTGGTGGCTTATACGTTTTGATTGCCCACGTTGGTACTTCCAATGAAAAGTGGACTTCAACTTTCTCACCTGCAACGACCTCAAATAATAGAGCTACAACTCAGATCTTTAAAGTAGAGAGCATAGACGCAGGAACAAATAAGATTGTTACCCTCTCTTCAAAAACCTCTCTTTCGGATTTCTTCTCGGCAAATGGAGATTTAGCAGGCGTAGTATTCCTCAGAAAGAAATCTTCTAGGATGTATGAAGTTCCTTCTAGTAATGGGACTTCTTTCTTCGTCATGCCTCCCGAAACAACTTGCTCTCTTGATATAGAGCCACCTCTCTCTAATTGGACGGCAGGCGGGTTCAGTAGTTATAAGACTTTAAGTGGTACTTCAGGTGCGACAACGCAAAATGCGAGCTACTATGGAAACAGAGTAAAAACTGCTGTTCCTACTCCGTATTCGTTTGGTACGTCAGATCCTAACATCGAAGCCTTAGTTGAGTTTAACTTATCTACTGTGACGGGATTAGAGGGTGGTACTTCTTTCCTTAAAGTGGACAGTTCAAATACAGCAGGGTTAGCACTTATAGATAAGATTGGTGTCGCTAATCTTGTTGGTATGTGTGTTCGTATAAATAAGGTTAGCGTTGATGATTTTGCCGACCCTAAGCCAACTGAAGATCAAAAAAACTCTTTCTTTGGGTTTTACGAGGTTGTTGGTCAAGACACAAATGGAGGTAGCTATAGGCTAGCCTTAAGAAGTGTAACAAACCATAATCACTTATCAGGACACAAGACTTGGTTTGGTATTGGTGGGAACTTTGGAGATTTAAAGGTTAACTTCACAATCCACAAGAGCGTGTCTCAAGTTCTAACGGGCAAGAATCCCCTCACACATGAGATTGAGTCGGCTAGGGTTAAGGCACTGATTAGCCCTAACTTAAATAGCAACTCTGAAGCCTCAGAAAGTTCTTCCTCAAGTTTGATGAGGGGGAAGAAATGCACTTGGGTAGATGGAGAACCTTCTAACTTATCTGAGTTAGGTTTTGGAGTTGTTGTCTACCCTGCGAAGATCGACTCAAGCACAAACTCTCTTGTTGCTGACTTTAACAATCCTCTTTCTTCTGACTTGTACGATGTGGATTACGAGGGAGCTACGATCTATCTTAAGAGTGCTTATTCACAGGCACCAAACATCACTGATCATGCAACTAACTTATCAAAGAAAACTGTCCTCTTTATTTCTTGTGTAGCTTTAAGCCAAGAAGCAAGTTTCGGTAATAGATTTACAGCTCAAGGTAAGGGAGCTTTCTCAACTCCTTCAATCCCTCAGATTCTAACTTCAACTTTAGATGAGTTAAGTGATGCAAACAATGGGAATCCAAGTGCTTTTTGGAGTGCAGGCACAAACTCAATCTTTATCCCTAATCTTACAGCCAATCAGATCCCTGACACAGCTACTTTAATCAACTCCACTGTTGTACAATCAGGTGGGGTTAATTTTGACACTAAGATCACATACAGAGGAGCAACGGATTCAAATAACGGTGTCCTTCTTAACAATGTCATTGCTGATTTTGATTACGGACCGGTAGGAGGTATGTTAAATGATACAGTCAAATATACCTTCTTAAGAAACCCATTATTGACGAAAGAGCAGAGTGATTTAGCTGGTAGATCTGTGAGGTCTGAGACTATTAATCTTACAGACGGATCAGTATCTTATAATGCTGACGGTAGTCTTTCTCTTTCTGTTGAAGGATTGAGAACAGAAGAGTCAACTTTCCTTTTTGATTCTACTACTGATAAGTGGACAGTTGATTCAGATTCTTACGAGGTAGGTCTTGAGATCAAGCGTGGTGATCTTGTTGCATCTAACATAACAGAGATCCCGACTACAAACTTAGAGGTTAAGCCTTTAGTTCTTCTTTCTAGTTCTAATGTAGACGCTACAGACGATACTCATAATGAGTCAATGTCGATTGACTTCCCTGCGTTCTCCGATTCCTCTTTTAAGGGAAAGATGGATCTTAGGGGGTTTTATCTTAATGTAGAGGGTGCAGGGGTAAGGTCTAAACAAATTGCAAACTTCCCTGATGGGAGTCGTGTGGTTTTAGGTTTGGATTTTGCAGACACAAAAGCGAACCCTTGGCAGAGTAAGTTGATGTCTTACAAGAATGCGACAGGAAGTGCTTTAACTCCCGCCCAACTTAAGACCAACCTAGATACAGAGATCAAAAATCAATACACGGACGACTACTTCGATTTTGGGAACTTCTTCACAAACAGCGATGATTGTTTAGTGATTTCGGGGCGAAGTCCTTCGGTGTTTCCTGCGTATTCTTATGTAACCACCGCAAGTGTGATGTCCATTGTTGATACAGTATCGTCTGGGGTTTTTAACACTCCCGCAAAAATAGGTAGCTTTAAGTATCTCCTTTCTCTTGAAGAGGTTGGAGGAAACAAGTGGGTTACAGTAGCTGTCCCCGTTAATCTTGATTTCTTTTTGGCTCATTCTTTAGATGACATGAATAATGATCTTTCTAATACTACTGATGTAGCTAAAGAAATCTGTGACGCTCTAAATGAGGATCTCTATTTTGGACACTCCGCTAGGCTTTTGAACCGAGCAGGGTTTTATGAGGGCTTCCACCAAGATCTAAGTGGTACGGATGTAACAGTTAACCCTAGTCTTCAAGCTAAGATTACAGCTTATTCAAACCACACCGTTTATGGTGAGAGACAGGTTCTTTGGATTACAGTAGATGATCCTCGACACTCAAACTTTGGAACAACTAACTTTGCAGAAGTAACTATTGAGTTAATCTGTACGGGTAGAGGTTGTGGAAAGATCCCTTTCATTGAAGGTGGGATTTCGGTAGACAATCTTAAAGTAGCAGCTTCAAAATCAGAGAACCAACTTATCAACGTAATTGTTTCTTTAGGTAGAGCTGAAGAGGGGGTAACAGGCACTAAAGTTATGCCTGTGATCTTTGATGGTGCTGATCATTCTGATTACAATCGTATTGGTCTTTATTGGGAATCAAGCACCTTACCTAACAACACCGCAGGTAATGCTCAGACTAAATCTGTGGATGCTCAAGCAGAAGCGAACAAAACTGTTTTGGGCTTTGATCGAAACGGCTTTCTCCCTGTTGGCCCTTGGCTAGGGTCAAGTCGGCTTATCGGAGGTCAAACTACCTCTTCGATTACTCGACTGTATTTAGTAGATGATCTCCCTAAAAGAAATGAAAGAGAAGCGGGGAGTCCTATAAGGAATAGGCTAACTCCGAACTACTATGTTAATGATGGCACTAAGTATTTTGATCTTCTTCCTTTCTTAGAAAACACATCAGGTTCAGCAGGGCAGAAAAATGTGGGGGAGTCTTTTGACTTTCTTATCCAAGATCATTGGTTAGATAACCCTTCTTTCTCCTTCAACTCTGAGGATGATTTAACAGAGGAGGATTTAGGATTATACACATGGGTGTCTCGTGATCATGTATACCCTACATCTAACACTCTAACTGATACCTCGTACTTAGGTTTGGTTTGTACTTTCTCTTCAAATAGAAGAGAGTTTTCTAGCTTCAAGACCCCTTTAAGCAATAGCCCTACAGGACATGACGACTTTATTGTTACTATTCGGTCTGATTACTTCTCACCTTCTCTTTTTAGTTCTTCAGTATTGCAAGAGGGTGACGAGATTTACTTTGAGTCATCTGTCTCAGGTAACACTCGTAGGGCAAAAGCAAAGATCTATTACAGATCTAAAGACGGTAAAGGCAAGTACGAGCTTCAAGCGACTTTGAAAGCGATTAACGGGCAGTTCGGTGGCTTCAGTCAAGTAAACCATTTCCGACCTGTATTTACTTATTCAGCAGACGCTTTCTCAGCAACGATAGCAGAGTTCACAGGGTCTAATCTTAACGGTGCTTCGTTGATTTCGGGCAACAACTTCTATTGGACAAGTGGTAACCTTAGAAGTCTTATTGACATTGCTTCAATCCCTAAAGAGTTAACGTCAAACGAGACAACTCAAAATAGAGACACAGGGGCTATAGACGGAGGTTTTGGTGCGTTCGGTTCACTCTCTGCTTCTTTACTCACAGGGGGCAGATTAGGGCTGTTTAATGGCTTACCTCAGAAGTATTCGGGGATTAGTTTTGCTTCAATCTCAGGAGGTCATTCGCTAAGAGGGAATGATGGTGGGCAGGATATTAATGACACATTGGATCATTTCCCCGTAGATGTTTTAAGAACATACGAGACTTTCCTTGATCATGGTATCTTCCCATTTGTAAGTTTACCAAAGGGTACGGGAGGTTCTTTCTCAAGCACTTTAGGTTCTCTTTCTAGGGAGCGAGATAAGCGTTCTGACTACAAGAGTGGGTTATTTGGCGGTAGTGCAGGTTTAAGAGTCTCAGGTGATATTCAACTATTTGTGAAGAACTTGAGGGTTCTAGGTAGTGACGACAATACAGCCTTTGTCATGCACACCGACTTTGCACCCCCTACGAGTACAGACTTTCTGATTGGAAACTCAGATGTTACTCTTGATGTTACTTCACCTTTCTTACCTTACAATCAGACGGGTACGGGGCCGACCACTTCGGCTTTACAAGCTCAGAAATCTGCGAGTGGGTTTACTGATTTAGGTCTTAAATCTCAGGGTGGTTCTCATATGCCTTCGGGTGTTGGGTTATTTGGTCCTGTTTCTAGCACTCTTGTAACTGACGCTTCTGTAAGGCGTACAGCGACAATTTCTTTAGGTTTAACACTTGCCGACTTGAAGGGTATTTCTAAGAGTCTAGGTAGAGATGTCACTAAGCCTATCGGGGCAACGGAAAGAAAGACCACAGCAAACTTCCCTAATCAGTTTGGATCTGAGTATGACATTGGGAATTCTATTTTCCACATGGCTCAGTTCTCTTCTTCTGAAATACCTTCAATGGCTCTGCCTACTTTGAATGGTGCATATGTTGGGTTGATGAAGTACAAGCACTCTAGCTCACCCGATGTTGATCATGCCGATAACTATGGTATTTATAGGATTATAGACACACCTGTTTTAATGCCTGTTGACGCTTCGGATCTAGAGTCGGGTCAAGGTAGTAGAAACACCTTACATGGCTATGGACACGATTATTCGACACACACAAGATCTTCGCTCAACACTGTAGTTGCTAACATTATGGTGAGGGTTGAATCTGAGGTTGTGAAATCCGTCTACCCTGATAGTGGTTTGGCTAACCAAGGAGGGTTATCTTTAACACCTACAGGGCTTGTTATAGATAAGGATTACAATGATAACACTAAGCTCAGTCGTAAGACTCAACGTCTAGGTCATAGTTGGAGACTTTTGACCAAGATTGCGAACGGCTCATTCCAAAACATATTTGTTTTCGATGTTATGGATCAAGGAGGGAGTCCTACAAGTTCACCTTCAGATTTGTTTGGTCTTGAGCTTAATCCAAAAGCTTTAGGTAAGTCTTCTTTCCCTGCGGAACTTGTATCTCTAGCTACCTCAAGCAATCACAACTCAGATATGCCCACAGACTTAGAGTTTGCTCCTGTTGATGTCTTTGATCAAGAAGAAGCGAATGGTATGTTTGTTGGGGTAAGACTTTTAGGTGTTCACAGGAACATGAGTCATAAAGGCAAAACAAGTTCTTTGGCTTTTGTGACTGCGGGGTCAGCTGGTTATGTTGATATCATTCAGTCGGACGAGCTTCAAGACAGGAACCCTGTCTTTGCTTATATAGACAATCTTAAAGCTCGCTTCGGAACTTTTACAGGTTCTTCCCTCGCTAGGCTTGTTGTTTATAGTTCAGAAAGATCTGATCGTCTTGACGAGTCGGCTACTTCAACTACAAGACAACTGCTCGACAATGGTGAGACAGGTTATGTTTCTTTGGGCTACCCTGAACGCTTTGGTTTAGGTGTTGTTCTCGATGGTGGTTTAGGTGTTGTTTCGGGTAATGCCGTTCGAGTCCACCCGCAGAAAGGGAACTTTGATTCTCTTGGTAGTCTTAGTGTGTATTCAAGTCCTTTAATGGACTCAAGAAATGACCTTAGAGATGGAAATGCTGTAAGCCTACCGAGTAGGTTTAATCGTACAGAGTTTTATGGGGATGTTGTCGTTGCAGGGCATGATTCTGATCTTGTGATAGATGACGCTCGTACAGTAGACGGTGCAGTTGCTCGTATGAATGAAGCACAGGCTTCGGCAGGTACGACTAAAAACTATCAGTCTAGGTTGTTAAGATTTAGGGAGAATGTTTCTACAACATCTTTACTAACATACCTACAACCTGAATACTTGGATATTCTTGAGGATAGTGGTCAACCTAACATATCTTTGACGACCAATAAGACACTCCCTTCTTACTTCTTAAATGTACCCCCACCACCTCTCCCTAACGACACGATTTTACCTTGGACTAACTCAGGTATTCGAGTGAAAGCAGGGGGGGGTCTTGTTTATGAAAGACCCTTTAGACCTCAAGACGCAACAGGCTCTGACATTGTTGCTTCAATAAGTAAAGGAGCTAAGTCTGATCGTGGTTTGAGAGGACTAGAAATACCTGCGTTTGGTGAGTGTCTCCTACTCCCTAAAGGACCTCCTACACTTGGAGGTCGGGTTTTTAAAAATAGTGCAGGTGCTAAGGTAAGAACGGGTTTGACCCCTACCGATTTGCCCTTATATGAGTTTTATAATGGACCTCAAGCGTTTGGTATTGGAGGCGATTTCTCAGTCACAATAGGAAATGTATTCCAAGAACATGGCTTGTATGGTCGAGATGGTATTTCTGAGGGGGCTGTTCTCAACTCTATTTCCGAAAATAAGGGGAGTTTTGAGTATGGTGCTGATGGCGAGGGTGTTAAATACGAGTTTAATCCCGGAGTTATTTCTCAAGCATATAGACACTCACGATCTAATCAAGGTGCTTGGGGTAAGGGTAAGCGTAAGGTTTACTTATTTACAGCCTATGACGAACATAGTGAAGATGACACTGAGGGTTTTGCTCTTTTCTATTTCTATGAAGGTAAGAGAACTTATATTAAACTCAGATTAAATACAGATAGTTGGGATTATTACCCTGACGCAACGGCAAAAACTGTGGGCGGATCAGCACTTCAGACTTTAACTGACCCTTATAGTACGGGTAAGACATTTTATGAAGCTGCTCTTTATACTAATTACAACCTTGACGTTACAGAGGCTGAAATAGCAAGTGCAGGAGCTACTTTTGAGGGCTTCTTGTGGGATGCTTTCTTTTATATCCCAACAGAAGTCAGCAACATTTATATAGAAACTGAAGGAAATACGGCTGATGGAAGTAACCCTGATATTGCTTTGTATTTCTCAGAGTTCCATATACATCGAAAGCCTACTCAAACAACGACAGACCCTTTACTGTTCGACTCAACAAATTACCCTTACTTTGATCTATTTCCGTCAGACGCAAGTTTGACTCCTACAATAGCGGTATCACCCAATCAGAAATGGGCACACAGAGTTGTCCACACGAACAGCCCTCACTCTTATGATTATGATATAAACATAGGGTACACAGAGTTAGAGGCAGACCCTAATCAAGTAGCAGGTGCTGTAGACAAGAGGACTAATGGTTCAGATTGGTTTGACTTAAACACTTCCCCATTAACTTTTAATATCTTAATTGCTTTCTATATCAATGGACAAGGTAGTTCTAACTACGATCCTGCATTGTCTCACAATGATTACGATATGGGCTTTGGTTGGGTAGGTGGGAGTGCTCAAAGTGATATACCTCTTCAAGTCAGACTTATTGATGGAATGGTGCTTGAAGATGTCACCACAGGCTCTTTCTATTCTGTTGGGGAAATAGGAAGATACAGGGGTTGGAATAGCCACATGAAGCCACTCGGACAGCCTGGGGACTTCACTAAGACTAACCCTGCTTTCGAGGATGTTTATGCTTCCTTAGACACAGACCATAAAAGTTCGCAATTCGTACAAGCGATAAGCCCTATTCGCAGACCTATGAACTTAGGGAGTATGGTTGCAATCAATGGTTGGTCTACTCCTGAAGTCTTATATGACTTATCTCCTCATTATGACTTTGAAACTGACCCAAGTGAACCTTATAGTTACACAAACGGTTTTAGTGATGTAGTAGACGGAGGTCGAGTTCGCAGACCCTCAGTAGGACACAAGTTCAGAGTTGTACCTAATGTCGAGTTTGTTCCTGTTCTCGGACACCGATCAGTTAAGGGTGGTTTAGCTGTTCCTTATGAGACAGACTATACGACTTTCATCAAAGAAGCAGACGCTATTCTATATGACGCTAATTATTCTTTCTTAAAGAGTGATATAGGAAGAAAGATATACATTTGTGGGACTTACGAGTACGCTTATGTTGGTTGGTATGCGATCATTGATATAAGAAAAGATTATATAGTCCAAGACTATTCTTCTTCAACGATCACACCTGACACTTTTGATGTAGCAGTTGTAAGAAAGATTAAGAGAAGTGGTGCTTATGAGCGTACTTGGGAAGGTGAGAATGGTCTTGCTTTACCCATGCGACCTAGAAAGCCGATTCTTGAAGCGAGTTTAGATAGACAGGACAATGGTCGATCTATCTTCCTCGATTCTGTAGGCAACCCTGCCAACCTTGATTTCCACATCTTCGACCCTTTTACCCCTCAAGGAACAGAGCATAGTTATGTACTTAAACAATACTTTGATTCTAGTGTTGATGTGGGGACTACAGGACAAGCAAGCTCTTACCCTACAACGGGTATTTGGCTAGGTCTTAATGTTAATAAAGAGAATAGTACCTCTGGTGCTTCTTTTTATGGTGTGGGTGCTGAGTATACCGAACTACAAACTGAAGCAGAAAAGGGTACTTACTTCCTAGTTCAAGCCTTAAATGCTGACGCAAACTTCAATGGTGTTCGTTTTGGATATACTTTCAAGCAAGCAAACACTTCAACGCCTACAGAATTTGTAGGTTGGAGTGATTATGACGGGTCAACTCCTTGGATTAAATGGGAGTTGAAGTATGCTTATCAAGATAAGAGTACTGCCGTTCCTGTCCCCTTTGATTACAATAGTGCTTTGCCTGTTGGGGAGGGTTATATCATTTGCGGTATCACTTGTAGTCTTCAGACTCACCTGCTCTCCGTTGAACAGAGAAAAGCAGTGTCAGGAAGAAATACTTTCTTGCAAGTAGACTTGCTTTTCAATTCTCAAGAAAAGACTCAATACGGAGGAGCAAGCCATAACTCCTTAGACGCTCTTTCCTCTCCAACCAATTTGCAAGATGTGGGAAGAGGTTTCTATTTCCTAAAAGGACACTCCACGAATGTAGACTTAACTTGGGTCGATAAGAATAGTTATCTCCCTAATCAATATGTGGCGAACTGTGTTGATATCGCAAGTGCAAGTTTGGGGTTGAGTACAAACTATGCGAAATGGACAAACACTACTCCTGAAACTACTCTTATCACTGAAAGTGAAGTGCAAGATTCTACTGGTTTCACTCGTACTTCACAGTCAGCTTCGGGAGGTGTTCGTTGGGTTTTCTCAGCTCCACTCTTAGAAGAAAATGTGGGTTCTTATGTTCACCTTACAAAGCAAAGACCTTATCGTTTTGGACAGCCTACTTACACACAAAGACTAAGACAAGATCAGCTTACCATTGACTTCCCTACTACAGAGAACTTAACTAACCCTTATGGTTGGGCTTCAGGTTGGCAAAGAAAGAAAGACCTTGACTCTGCTCATGGTTCAGAAAGAATCGACCTTTCAACTGACATATTCAGAGTGAACAGGTGTCCTTCAACAGGTGATCTTCTCTTGGGTGGTGATTGTGAGTCCTATAGTGTTGAAGACATCGTTTGTCGTACAAGAAATGGCTATTCACAGAGAGGAATAGAAATAGCGTATGCTCCTCTTTCTATTGGGGGGAATTGGCCAGACTCTGAGACGAATGAGTTGCCTGACACGGGTGCTTTGAACTATCCGATACTCTATGCTTTACAGCCTGTTGCCCGTGAGCGTATTGTGACGATCAACCCGACTTCAGCTACAAGTTCAATCTTAATGGCTCATGGTCAGTACGGAAATGCCCCTATGGTATTACCTGCTTCACCACTTGCTATTGACACACCAAACGCTTTGACGGGGAATATACATACAACGCACGAAACAACAACCGACAATCCTAAAACTGCACAATTAAGTGGTCTTGCTCTTAATTCACTTTCAAATACCTATGGTCTTTTTAACCCTGCTTCTAAAACTGACGCTAACTTCCATATCGGCTTTAATGGGTTTCGAGGGTTTGATAAGTTTATCGATGGACTAAGGCTACACAACGTAAGTCTTGATCCTAACTATGGGGGTAAAGACTTTGTTTGGGGTGAGCGTTTGATGATGGATGTTTCTCGACCTTGGTTGCTCATGGGTAGGGAAACTGCTTCTCAGACTCATCGTTTTGGGGATATAAATCCTTATTCCCCCAGTTTGGGTTCTGTTTTTGGTACTCATAGAACTAATCCAAGAACAGGAAATGAAAGATACAACATCAACTCTGAGTTCATTCACCTTGATTTGAAAGCAGGCACAGAAGAACTAGTCGAGCTGTATGTTAACACTTCTGTTTTAACTACCCCTCCACCGATTGGGAATATCTCTGGTGACACATTTTTTGACATTAACATGGGTACAGTAACGACACGAAGAGCCGAAAGAAATAGAAAACCTGACGAGAGTTTTGATCCTAGTAACTCACAATTATTGCAGGGTCATGTCCATCACCAAGTAGACGACCACCCTTCGATTGAGGGTGGTAACTCTGAGTCAATTGGCATTGGTGATGAGTTATATGCACGAAATAGACAAAGTAGTGGGGTTCGTCAAGCAATATACACTTGGACTCCTGCGGGTGAGTGGTGGCAAATACAGACTCCTGTATATCATGGTTTTAAGAGTGCCTTTGTTAATGAGAGTACGCCAGCACCAACTTTAAAGATTGATCTTACAGAAGCGTTCACTCAGTCTGTTTCTCAAGGTTCGGGTTTAAATAGTCCTTACATGGGTAGAACACCAAGAGGTTCAAGACTAAATCGTATTTGGGTCAACTTTGGTGTAGACGGAGATATGTCTGTAATCCCTGGTTCGCCTTTTTCTGAAGATGCAAAAGAATTCTCACATGAAGGGGACCCAACGAACACTATTTCTGATCTTGAAACAAGTGGTCTTAGACAAGATCGGTGGGGGTCCGCTAGTGGAGAAACCTTAGTACCTTACAATCAGTTAAGAAAGAGCAACTCTTCAATCACCTTTAACTTGGTTGTGGAGCTGCCAGGTTCTGTTGCGTTGGGAGAAGATCATTTCTACATGAATGATAATTCTTTTTATTCAGAGGCCGTTACCGAAATTGAACCCCATCTTTCTATAACAGAATTCCCTGCGGCGGGGGGGTCAAATGGTTCGTTTATGGGAGGGAGATTACCTTCAGGGTCTTACAACCATTCTAGTAACTCTAATAGTGCTGTTTTTAACTCTTTAGATTTTCCGAAAAAGAAGTTCATGGGGGGTACGATTGTTGTACCTCTTTATGTGAACCGAGAAGCAGGCGACCTTATGCCGAATGTTATGGAGAGGTTTGTTACGGTTGGACCTACGAGGAGTAAAACGACAGCCCCTGAAGCTAAGAGTGATTGGCTGATTGGTGAGGGTAAGTATGGTTTAGGTTCGATAGGAAATAACGCCACTCTCGTAAGTAATACTTTAGTCACTCCTTTGGGTAAAGAAGCTGACATTACTTTTAAGAACAACTTTGCTTACCTTAGTGTAAACTCACACAACCCTGTTGTTTGGGGCGGTCAGAATTTCTATTCTAGTGGTTCGATTACAGACCCTAAAATAACTGACTTAGGAGCAGAGTACAGAGATTATGGTGATACCTATGAGCAGAATCTTGATCTAGTAGGGGAGTTGCCTACTTTTGATGATGTTCGTAGTGGAAATGTTCTTGCTTCTGTTATGCCTCGTAGCTCTCGTGTTGGTGGTGGTGTGACTTCATCGTTCTCATCGGGGTTATATTCAGACTTGAGTCTCTTCACCCCTGAGTACACACGAATGGAAATGGCTATCCACGCACCTGCAACCACAGGTATTACGATTGCCCATGCAGGCGGTGTTTATTCTGAAACCCTTTCCCGTGATGTCTATGACTTCCTTCCGAATACGGAGGGGGATAGAGATACAAACCCTCTATCCACTGATACCTATGACTCTTTAATCACAGAATCAGAAATAGAATCAGGTGCTTTTGGACACCCGAAGTTCTCTTACTATAATAGTAGAAGAGCGTATGGTAGACAGCAAGCTAAAACAAGCTCTCAATGTTTCACTCTTGCCCTCACTCCTGTCGGAGACGCTTTTCAAGCACCTATAGTTGGTGGCTTAGAAATGCCTAAGATAGAAAGTGGTAGCAACAAAGAGGCTAAAAACTTATATAACACTAATGTAGATAATAGTTATTGGGACTTAGGTCGATATGGTCGTACTTTAAATACAAGTACAGGAACAGACCCTAAAGACAGACGCTTCAAAGTCGGTAATTGGCTTGATAATATTTTAGATTATTATGGAATCCCTGCACAGAGTGGTTCGATGTTGCCTACAGGGGCTAGAGTTTATCTTGAAGTTACAGTACCTTGGCCTCGTAGACCTCAGAAAAACAACGAGGGCGAGTTGCTTTATCAGTCTTCAAATAATGGGGCTTGGATCTCTTCTGTAAAATGTGCGTTTGAAGTTGAAACTGCTGACGGTACAGCATGGACACAAGATGTAAACACTATGGGAGAAGACTGATGATTATAATGTCTCGAAAAGATGACACTCCGATTCAGACGATTAAGTCTTTTGACGAGGATATACACATGAATGGAAAGTATATACTCGACTATCCTGACTGTATCGAAATTGGGAAAGAGCTTGGGGCTAATGATCCATTCAATCTGAACACCCTTACCACAGCGATTGAGTCCAAGTTTTTAGCCCAATACCCATCGTATGATTATTTGATCTATAAACCATTGAGAGATTCCTCAAATGAGTTTGACTCAACTCAACTCTTCCCTAAGAGTACAGGTCATATACCTTCTCGCTTTAGGGTAGGGACTACACCAAATGTCGCTTGTATCCCAAAAGAAACAAGTGCAGGTAGGAATGGTGTGGGTATTACTTCTAATACAGATATAACAGCTCTCACTAATGATAATACGGGTAGAGAAACATTCTTACTGTATTGGAGAATAGTTAAAAAAGTAGTCTCGCATGATGTGACACCCGTTTCTTTAACAGGATATAGCCAAGCAACGACAAATACTCCCTCTAAGATGACTTATGTGGAAGCTTCTGATTCCGAGTATTCTGTTTATATCTCAGAGAACAATGGAAACACCTACGAGAAAGTAACAAGGCTAACACCGTTTTCATTTGATCAGAAAGCCGATGCAGTTCGTGTCGCATTCTTAAATGAAAGTAGCACTGATCTTTACATACTCTCGTATGCCCTTATGTTTTAAGGAGAATATATAAAATGGCTGATAATTTTAAAGATGGCGTAAGCAGAGTTTTAGAAGTAGCTAATCGGCAACTATCTAATGTGATTTGGCAGTCGGGCAAGCCCCCTCTCGATAGTGAACTGAACTTAGTCGGTCAAATCGGGTGGGAAGCTCTTTCTGAAGCTTTAAGAGCACAAACCCCAAGTGGGTTTTTGATGAACCCAACAAGTGCTGATGAAGACTTTGTTTTCTATAATCAGTCCACTAACTATTTTGAGATCAAGAGAGACACTTCTAGTCCTCTCTCCGCCCTCGTAAATGGTTGGGTCATTCCTGTGCTTGGATCAGAAAGCTCTGACGGAGTGGCGAACGCCATTAAGTTACCTGCTCCTCCCACCACTGATTCTGAAACTAATATAGTCTTTCTTGAAGTTTGGAGAGCAGTTTTAGATCCTAGTGATTCAAATAACCGACCTGACGCAAACTCTATATATAAGTATGGAAATGTCCTCTACTCAGCAGGTGCTTCTGAAGCTGACGAAATGACAGATCCTACTCTTGGGTTTGAAACAACAAAGCGAGTACAGGTTCAATACCGATTAAGAGTTCAAGGGTCTAATGTAAATATCGTTACTTACCCTTCGGGTCTTGGTGATCCCGATGTGCTTGCTCAAGGTGCAACAGCTACCCCTGTTGTTAACTATCCTTTCACTAATCAGAAAGATAATGGCGACAGTGGGTTATGGAGAGCAGGCGCAGGCGACACCCAATCTAAGACTGACTTAGGTACAGTAGACGGATTTGTTTACGCTATTCCTGTATGTGCGGTTTTCCGTAGAAACAGTAATGCGTACCAAGCCATCTCTGACGGATCTCCTAACCATAATGGTTCTGTTTCAAGAAGACCGACCACTTCATCTGCTATTATTTCTGAAACAACTTTAACAGCCGACCTCGCTTATAATACGGCAGTACCTACGGCTAACGTGGGCTTCTCTATTTCGGGTGGTCTTGAGTCTGCTTTAGATGACGCAGGATTTATGGGGGCTGTTCAAGGAGGATCAACAAAAAGATTCTTAGTTTTAGGTGAGGGTGTGAGCCGAGAAGTTATCTCTATCACAAGCATTGACGCAGTAAATAATCTGTTCACGATTGCTGATCGAGGTAGAGCAGGTACTGTGGCTAAGAATCATGTGGCAGGGGCAAAGATTGAAGTACACAACTCACGTCCTGATGGGTTGTTCGCTGATCAGATTGTTTCTGATGACGTGTTGGATTTAAGGCACTCAGTCAACTTAGGGGAGTGGGATTACAATCGACTTTTAGAAAGTGCGATAAACGATCTCTTATTTGGAGACTTAAGAACAACCTTTAAACAAGCAGGCACAGGATCAAATTCAATAGGAAAGAAAGTTGAAGAAGTTTCTGTACTTGTTAAGTTAGAGGGTGAGGCTAGAAACTATGCAAATGTTGTGGATGCGCCTGACGGAATAAGAACTACTTGGTCAGATGCTCCTGTAGTCCAAAGAGATGTGAGCTTTCTGATTAACCCTAGTATAGCGGTTGGTGCAGGTGGAATAACGACCTCTAAAATGGACAGTGTTCTACAAACGACATGGACAGTAGGAGCTAAGTTTGAGCCTGAAGGTTTCTTGTATGCTGACCCTCCAAACCAACCGATTCAAAACGGGTCTTGGATTAAGTTTAAAATCGGAGGGAGTAGTGGTTCTTTAGGTGCTAGAGCAAGTATAAACTCAGCCAACAATAAAGTTGTGAGGTTTATTTCTCCTTCAGAAGTGGATGGGAAGTATGACCCGTTCAAGTTATTTTTCACTAACTTCAACCGTCCGAATGGTTTTGGAGAAAGTACTACTCAAGGTGAATATGTCTCACCTACAAAATTGAGCAACTTTGAAGAGCCTTTCATTGTACTTGGAGATATGATCAGCACTTCAGGTAATCTTAATGTTGATGTTACTCAGAACTTAGCAGGACACTTAAGAAATCTTAAAAGCTCATTCGACAACACTGTAAAGTATTGGGCAATAAAAACGTCCATAGACTTCGATGGCGTTTACGACACAAATATTTTACATAACACGACTACTCTTTCTAAGTTAATAACTAACAATGGAACAGACCCAAGTGGTGAACATTCTAAAGCATATTGTGTTTTGTTTGGGGATAAAAATGAACAGATCACAAACAATGGTGTGTTCAAAGTTGTAGGTGTAGGAACGAACACAACACTACTCTCAGACTTGCTTCACGATGCTGACGATCCTTGGACTGCTTCGGTAGACTACACTAATAACCCCTCTCAATGGGTCTATTTAAAAAGAGTAGGTGGAACAACCGCCAATTTTATAACTGAGCTGACTCACAATCTCACACTCGAAATCAGAACTCAATATCTTGATAGTCGAGATAGTGAGTGCATGATTGCTTTCACTAACACCGACACTGCGAGCTACCCTAACTTGCCTGCTGTTGCTGACCGTACTTCTCCGATTCTTATTTCTACAACTCTTCAGTACCCACCTGCTCGTGGTGGGGCTGTTCGTGTTTTAGATAATGTACATACAATCGGTCTGAGAAACATTACTTCTCCTTATCTCAGAAACTCCCCTACAACTTTAGACACCAATGCTGCTTCTGAAATCCCTATGGCGAATGGTGAGGTTTATTTACCTGTAAACAACCATATTGAAAGTTGGTCTAAGCTTGATCTTTCTGACCCAGAAGAGATCTCCAACAGTCAGATCAAGAAAGAGTCAGAGACATTTGCTGATTTAGGTTCTAAGACTTTTGTGCTTAGACCTTACCAAGATCATGGTATTCGTTTAGCAGGTCATACACTCTTGAGCGATGCAGTCGGTCAAGCAAATTATAGTGATAACACACCCAAGTTTGAAGTCGCTTTAGATATCTTTAGCAACAATAAAAGAGAAGTGTACGCTATACCTCAAGAGTTAATGCCCACCTTTGGTAGACAAGATATCCCTTATCACATAAAGACAGATGCGAATGACGCTTATATGGAAGGGTACAACCACCTTTTCTTAGATAAGAGAAGCGAGTTAGACACTTGCTTTAAGTTTTTGGGTGGGTTTAAAAATGGGACAGGCGTTTACCCTCTTGTTTTTGCCACAGGATCGTTTGCTAACTATGGTGCGTATAGTGGGAACACTGCGAGTTTAGCGAACCAAGGTTGTTTCGTAGCGAAGAAGATCAGCTTATCAGGAAAGCCTACTTCAGAGTTTGGTGATGTACTTAATGGTATTAAGCTTCCTCCTTTCTTTGGTATCGCTCGTCTTTACGGTGTTTACGAAGACTCTGACTTTAACTCAAAAGCACCCAATCAAGGTATTGGATCACATTTGACAGATAGAGAAACTCCATCAGACAACCCACCGACTAATCTCTTAAGAAAAGATAATGATCTCTTTCCGATTTATATTTTGAAAGAGGGTGGGGCAGAGATTACAATCACTGCTGAAAAAGACGCACATACTTATGTGGTTACTGAACACGCTATTGACATAACCAAGATCCCAACTTACACCACAGCAAAGACTTTCTCAGACTTTGATTATGTTGTTGAGTGTACTGTATTTGGATTTGGGTTAGGGTTTATTTCTAGTAATAACTTTGTTCTCGCTAGAAAGACCAACTCTGCTGACGTAGATGTAGGGGTTACTGAAGGTACACACCTCGAAAACATAAGAATGTGTCTTCCTTCTGCTGTCCCTCACACAGATGAAGTTTATATCGCAGGTACGAGAACAGTTTACCAAGGTGATCCTTTCCAAACGATTGGGGGTTCTTCACCTACAAAAACTGACCAAGTGTATAGGTACGGATTAATCCCTTCGGAGAATGCATTTAAGTTTAATACACCGAGAGGACAACAAGACACAGATGGAACATCTGCGATTGAAGTAACAAATAAGCGTACTTTACAGGTTTTGGCTTCGATGGATTTCTATACTACTATGGGTACAGGAGCAATCGGAGGTTATGTTAGACCGAACTCTTTGAACGACATAGGGTATGCTAACTATCAATCTGAAGTTGCGATATCCCCATCAGGAAAGAGAATACCTTTAACTTCAAACCAAGACTTACCACAGACTAAAACAGGGTTGTTTACGGAGTCTTTAGGGAAGGGTTCAGAAAGAGCGAAAGCGTCTTTAACTTTGTTCTCTTCTCAGTTAGCTTATTATGTATCTAACGGTCAAGATTTTAAGTTGAAGATTGATCTTACAGACCCCACTTCAAGCTCTACAAGCTCGTATACTTTTGCATTAGCTGATACTACGACTTTCCCAAACTTAATTATAGACATTAAAACAAAGTTTAAGGCTTTAGGGGTTACAGTCGCTGAAGAAAGAAGAACGGACAGTTCTACGTTGACCTTTGAGTCCCCAACTTTAGGGGTCAAAGGAAATAACACAACTCTTTCTGTGGCTATGGTTAGTACAGGAGCAGAGAAAGACAGTCCTCTTACAGGAACACATCTTGCTCGACTTTATTCGGGATTAAGAGTAGGTACTTCTACAGATGCCCCTACTCCAACGACAGTGAATATGTCAGGAGGTAAAACCAAACCTGTTAATGCTTTCTCATCTGACGGTGAATCGTTGTCAAAGCAGATTGACGCTTCTATCGTAGGTTTAACTTCTCGACTACCTTTAGGTATTTTAGTAGGCGATCACGACTTTATGTGTGAGGATATTCTGAGAGATGGTTCAAGTCGATTGAACACTTTTGGAAGTAAGCAAACTTCATTACCTTCACGAGCAGGTTCAGATAAACAAGGTAGACCTTATACAAAGGTTGTGGGTGGTGCAGGAGAGCTTCTTCACATGGGGGATGGTGAGGTTCTTTCTTACGGTGCTTTCCCATTAACGGGAGGCACTAAGTTATTTAGAGTATTCAGAGGAGGCGGTAGTGTGTATGGGGCTTCGGGAAATGTGAAGGGTGCTCCGTTGACTTTCTTGAATGACTCATTTGTTCCTGAACAGAATCCGATTCTGAAAGGAGCGGTGTTATCCTGTAGGGCAATGCTCGTTAGAAACTTTAAAGAGCAGGCGTTTAATAATGCGGATCAGTCTGTCAGATCTTTTGGGGGCGAAATACAACTCGTTGTAGCTACGCAGGCGGTGTTCCAAGGGAACAACGAAGCTCTTTCGGGGTTACCCCTTAGAATTGGAGGAGAAGTCTCTCCGAGTGGGTTTGGAGAAGGCTTTTCTTGTGTGGACAGATTCCGTATTAAAGGCTTACCTCTCGTAAGTTTGAATGAGCCTTTAATAGAAGATGTTGACCCTGCTTTATTATCCCTTACCAAAAATCCATATAACAATATTTCTTAATGCCAAAGAAGAAAGCAAGCACTCGGATTATGAGAGTGTCTTTCCATTGTACTGTGTGTGGGTATGAGCTACCTGAATCATTAGATAAATGGGGGCTTGTTTGGGGCGGGGATGAAACAGGGATTTGCTCTGATTGTTTACATGAAATAAGACACAAGATAGGATATTACAAAAATGCTCCCGATCAAAGAAGTCGATCAAATTCTTAGCTCTATCTTTTCAGCTCCTTTTGGTTCCTTCCCTAAAGGTGGGGTTCTCCTTTCATTTAGGTTAACTAAGTCTTCTTTCCCTTCTTTTATTCTTTTAACCTCAGAAAGAAAAGAGTGGGGGAAGTTAAAGATAGGCAAAGAAAATTACATTGTTGAACACTCACCCCTTTTATCTTCAACTAAGTCTGAACACACAGAGCTTAGAGAGGCAATAATCTCTTTATTAACCCCCTTTTTACATGAAGAAATTAACTATAAAGTCAAGTGAGGGTGTATGTACGCTTTTGATCTACTTGTGAGTCCCGAAGAGTTTAGAAATCAACTAAATACAAAGAAGGCGAGTTCTCTAAGAATGCTTTCTCAACAGGAGCAAGTAGAACTTGCTTGTATGCAGTACAAGGTTGCGAATTTAGAGTACCAAAAAACAGGCTTTTTAACCTCTGTTAGCAATTGGCTTTCTAATGCTTGGGATGCAGGTATGGTTTGGATTGAGGGCATTAAAGAAAAGTTCGTTGAGGGTGTGAGTAACTTAATTAAGAGTTTCTTCTCTAGCCGAGACTTTAAAGGTATGGTTGCAGATTGGCTTAAAGAACTTGTGTTTAAAGAGCTAGGGCCGATGGTTCATCGTTCTTTCTTATACGGAGCTGAAGAAAAGAGAAAGAAGATAGATGGGAACAGCAAATATCAGTTTGCAAATTATGCTTCTCAAACGGATGCTATAGAGGCAGAAATGGATTATGACTCTTACATGATGGGTTTCAATTGGGTTGAAAGTCAGGGAGATTCTTTCGACTACAGCAAAGAAATTACTTCAGCCCCTAGAGAGGTTCGTCTTGATGAATATCTTGTCAATAAGATTAACGATGAACTTACCCCTAGAGTGATCATTAAAATGATCGAAGAGTTCATTGCTCTGATTAACCCTTACGGTGTTTGGGTTGCCATGAGAGAGACTTACGAGAAAACGATTGGTAAAAAAGAAACTACTGCATGGGGAGTTGTTAAAGGTAGTTTAGGAGCTGTTCTAGTCGGAGCTACTTACGGTTTATTTAAACTCTTCATTGTAAGTTTCTCAGGTGTGAGTGTACCGTCAGCACTTACATGGGCTACTTTATCTTGGTTCTTCAAAAAGTTCATCTTTAAGATTGGTACTGCTTCTTTTGTGAAATCAGGAGTCGCTAAAACGCTTGCTAAAGGTTTTAAGAGTCTATGGTTAGATTTTGTTAAGAAAAAAACCAATGAGACTGTTGAATATATTGAAGATCAGATTAGTGAAGAAGATATGTTCCTTCAAGATGTTAAAGGAAAGCTAATCCCTGCACGAGAAGCAGAGAATAATGGTGAAAGTGATTGGGCAAGCAGTATGAAAACGGCTAGTGTGAGAGTTGCTGACAGATATTTAACGTCTGTTCGCTAATCTCATAAAGGTACGCCCACCCTTCACACTCATCCTAAGAGTCTCTTTCATTCTTTCACAAGCAATATCAGAGAGTCGGCTTGGTTTGAGTATGAAGAAAGCGAAAGTCTCTGCGAAGTCTTCGTAAGGATCTCTATGCCCATAGGGTGTGGGGATACCTAACTCTTTTAAGGTTTCGCTATCTCTTGCTGATTCATAATCTAAATAAGTCTTACCTTCGGGTATGACACCCTCCCATGATTTATTCCAATAATCATAGGCTTCGGGTGTGAGAAAGTCCCAATGTAACCAATGTCCTACTTCATGTATGAACCCGTAAACGATTCCTTTGATTTCAGAGATGTCACAAGAGTCGTCTAGAATGTTATCATACAAGATAATTGTTTCTTTGCCTCTCAAGTATCTTGCAGAGGTTTTACCCCAGCCACCATCAATCTCATCATCTTGGTCAGGACATAGATAAATCTTATCTAATGCTTCATGTAAGATGACTTCCACACCTCTTCGTTCAAAGATGTGTTCAAAGACATCAATAGGCTCTAAAAGAGCTTCGATCACAACTTCACTAAGGTCATTCGCAATCACCTTAAAATTCTTGTATGTGAAAGTCTTTCTTTCTATTGTCTCTTGGTCAATGTACTCTTTTTCTTTCTTCTCTACAATATCAACCAACACCCCAACTTGTTTAGTTAAACTTTGAAGAGCAGGAAGCCCTCCATTAGAGTCTATAAGATTCTTTGTTTTTTTAAATTCACCGAAATCCTTACTCCAATAGTTATCATTGGCTACTGTTCGTCTCCCATACAAACGATGAACATCATTTTTTAAAGTCTTATCTAAAACAAGATGAGCTTGGTACATCTCCCCCTCAACCATGTAGTCCTCTTCAGGATTGTTCTCAATGAACTTTTGTAGATAGAGAAGGCTTTGATGGAGGCTTTTTATAGTGTGTGAAGGCTTCTTTCTCATCTTTAATCCTAGTATTTGTAATCAAGACCAAGCTTAGGTACTTCGGTTGTTGGAACTAGGCAACAGATACCTATAACCAAGGATTTCCCTGCACCTGTTTTTGCGTTCAGAGTTGCGTCTTCGTCATTACATAAAAGACCATTTTCA
>Ga0233439_10002147_pt1 | contig 22785 bp, 19 predicted proteins | sample SI_123_September_6_FD_182713 | JGI IMG/M metagenome (GOLD analysis project Ga0233439, IMG submission 182713) | Seawater microbial communities from Saanich Inlet, British Columbia, Canada - SI_123_September2016_100_MG | ecosystem: Environmental > Aquatic > Marine > Inlet | place: Canada: British... | reverse complement strand
CAGGTTTCTATGATGATCGGCGCCAAAGGACCGAACTTCTCGACAGTCTCAGCCTGTGCGACCGGTACCGACTCTATTGGTGAAGCACTTGAAATGATTCGCCGTGGCCGAGCAGACGTCGTTATCGCCGGTGGAACTGAAGCGGCTGTTTGTGAAATTGGTGTTGCTGGCTTCAACTCTTGCATGGCCCTCTCAACCCGCAATGACGATCCGCAAGCAGCATCACGTCCATTCGATTCCGGTCGAGATGGATTCGTACTTGGTGAAGGTGCTGGATTAGTAGTGCTCGAATCCCTTGAACACGCCGAAAAACGTGGAGCCAACGTATTGGCAGAACTCGCTGGCTACGGCGCTTCAAGCGATGCACACCATGTCACGCAGCCGCACCCAGAAGGTGAAGGCGCAGCCCGAGCGATGAAATGGGCAATTGAAGATGCAGGGCTTGTTCCTGAAAACGTTGACTACATCAACGCTCACGGTACTTCGACCCCGCTAAACGACAAATTTGAAACCATCGCTATGAAGAGAATGTACGGCGATCACGCCTACAACTTGGCGATAAGTTCTACAAAGTCGATGACAGGACACCTACTTGGTGCTGCTGGTGGCATTGAAGCTGCTTTCTCCGTCCTAGCGGTAAAAGAGGGCATAATCCCCCCCACTATTAACATTGATGATCCTGATCCTGAGTGCGATTTGAACTACGTACCAAACAAAGCTGTGAAGCAAGACGTCAACGTAGCGATGTCCAACTCACTGGGCTTCGGTGGGCACAACGCCAGCCTCGTATTCAAGAGCTTCCAGCAATAATCCCCATAACTAGGTCGAGGAACAATTCATGACGCTCGACCGAAAATGGCAGATCACCGAGCCACCACCACCTGGTTTCAGACTCGACCTTGGCTTTTTAGGCTCAGGTGTACGCGGCACGTTGCCTGCCCGCCTTCTGTGGAACCGCGGCGTTCGAACAAATTCTGACGTCGCTGAGTATTTCTCATCGGGAATGGACGATTTTCTAGATCCGCTGATTCTTCCAGACATGGCGAAAGCTGTTGATCGTCTCCATCGGGCCATTCAAGAAGACGAAACGGTAGGAGTGTTTGGAGACTTCGATGTAGATGGCCTTACGGGTACCGCGATCATGCTTCGGGCTATCCGTTCACTCGGTGGTAAGGCAGTGCCTTATATCCCGAATCGTGAGACCGACGGCCACGGATTGTCGAATCAAGCAATCGACTCGTTCTTGAGTGCGGGCGTGAGTTTGATCACAACTGTCGATACAGGCTCAACGGCAGTCGAAGAAATTGCGTATGCCCAAACTCTTGGCATCGACACAGTAGTCACTGACCACCATCTCATCGAAACAGAACGCCCGGCAGCGATCGCAATCGTTAACCCCCATGTCGGATCTGAAGATTCCGACGAGTCGGTCGACTATTCAGGGGCCGGAGTAGCTTTCAAACTCGCACAAGCTCTCTGCAGCGCAGCTAGCGCGCCATTCCCAGAGGATCTTTTACCTCTCGCAGCACTGGGAACAATCGCTGATATTGTCCCTCTTGTATCTGAGAACAGGACTCTGGTTAGAGAGGGGCTCCGTATTCTCGGCCAAACAGATTTACCTGGGCTACGAGCGCTCTTAGATATCTCGCGTGCTCCTGGAGCCTCCGGTCGCCCCACAGCCGAACTGATTTCTTTCTATGTAGCACCGCGGCTAAACGCACCGGGTCGCATGGGCGATGCAGAACCTAGTCTTCAAATACTCTCAACTGATGATGTCTCTGAAGCTCGAGCGCTCGCAGATCGACTTGATGCTGACAATACAAAACGAAGGTCTTTGAGTGAGAAGGCATGGGAGCACGCTTCAACCCAGTTCAGTCCAAACTCAGATGATCCTATAGTCGCGGTCAATTGCGATGGTTTTCCGATGGGTCTACTGGGTCCACTGGCAGGTCGATTAAACGAACTGACTGGTAAACCGGCTATCGCCTATCAACATGTCGACGGATTTGCTCGGGCATCGTGCCGATCCAACACGGTTTTAGATCTTCACGCCGCACTATCGACTCACTCGGATAAATTTGAACGATTTGGTGGTCATGCACGAGCAGCTGGGTTCTCGATCAAAAACGATCTATTGGCAGATCTTCTTGATGATCTTCGAAAACACGCAGCTTGGGGTGCTCTCGGTGCTCCAGCTGTACCCACGCTTCATGCCGATGCTGAAGTCAGGCTCGAAGACCTCACGGTTTCGACTTGGAACTTCGTGTCTGCCATGGAGCCGTTCGGAGAGGCCAACAGAGAGCCGGTACTTGTTACATACGGCGCAAGGCCTCTGGACGTCCGTACGGTTGGCGTGGGCGGCAAGCACCTAAAGATCAGCTTCGATGCCGATGGCCGACGTATCGAATCGATAGGATTCGGCTTGGGCGATAGAGATTTGGGAACTGGAACTGTCGACATTATTTTCCAGCTCAGATCCGAAGTATGGCGCGGGAAAACCCGTCACCAGCTCGGATTGCGAGATATTCGTCCGTCTAAGGGTTAGTCACTCAGTGAACTAAGTGCTAGAAGGCAACGAGTGTTAGCTCTTAGCTTGCTCACGCTGTCGATCACGCTTGCGCCTTCGAGCGCCACGATTGTCAGCATTCGGATCGATTTCTAGTGGGTTGTCCGCCCAACGCACTTTCATGATCATGTACGGGATCGTGAAAGACAGAACCCCAAGTGCAATCAGATGCGCTTCCTGAAGTCCCCAGAACTTTACATCGTCTAGGCGCAGGTACTGGATCGAGAATCTTCCGACTGAGTACCACGAGATGTAGACCATCCATATCGCGCCGGCGGGTTTTAGCTTCCCTCTGAGCTTCGTGATGACGAAGAGGCCGATCATGTTCCAGATGATTTCGTAAACCACTGTCGGGTGTACTGCCCTGTTGGGATCGCCGAAGAATCGCTCCGCTCCTGCACGACCTGGACTGCTTGGGTGTGTGAAATACCAACCCCAACCAGCATCGAGAGCACGTGACCAGTGTTCACCATTGATGATGTCGCCAATTCGCCCGATGGTTTGACCAACGAACATAGCGGGGGCTGCAATATCCATGAAGCGACCAACTGGAGCCTTAGCAAAATATGCATAGATCGATCCAGCGATCCAGCCACCAAGAATTCCACCCCAGAGACCGATGCCACCAGACCAAATAGCGAGAATACGTCCGGGGTCATCACCGTAAATCGCCCAGTTATCGAAAACGTGAACCAATCGTGCTCCGATGATCCCGCCAACAATGCCGAATATCGCGGTGTTGTACACAAGATCTTGGTCGAGATTTTCACGAATAGCTGCTTTTCCAACTATCCAGATTGCAGCTGCTACTCCGACAAAGCTTAGAAATCCGTGCCAGCTGAGCGAAAAGCTTCCGCCGGCGACGATGTTTGGATTGAATGGAATTTCGATGGCTGCGATGGGCATGTACTGGCGCTCAGACCTTGGAGTTTTTCGTAACGATTCAGTAGTTCACACAAGTATTGAGATGATTCTCGCGTGAATCAGATTCAATGTGATCAAACGAGTCTACGCAATGAACACGATTCTAGGTTTCGCCCGGAAGCGAATCAAACGCTAGTTTTCGGCGCTTATGAATTCGTTACACACGATTGCGAATCTAATTTACTGGTCATTCCCTAACGATAATTCTCACCTAATGATCAGAATATTTCAGGAATCCGTACACACGCCAAACTACGACTTCATTCGGAAAATAGATACGCTGGCATCCAGCGAACTTATAAAGTAGCCACCGAAGAGTCAGATCCAGTGCTTGTTGAACTTGAATCGTTCATAAATTACTTGTCCGTTGAGCGCGGTCACTCAGGGCACACATTGTCTGCCTACCGAAACGACCTGTCGGCCCTCCACAGTTTTCTCGCGGAAAACGATCAGGCGATCTCGAATTGGAACAGCGTTAGTGAATCAGACATTCGTTCGTTCCTTCGAGACCTCGATGAACGCGGCTACGCCCCTTCGACTAAATCGCGGAAAATTGCAGCTGCAAAATCGTTCTTCAAGTTTCTAAAGCAAGAACAGATCATTGACGACAATCCGCTAGTAGACGTTCGGCAGCCAAAAGCGGGGCAGGCTCTGCCAAAGGCTCTCAGCATCGAAGAAGTCGATCTATTGCTCGACGCATCTTCCGATACCGATTCTGTCGAAGAAGCCAGAGATATCGCCATGGTCGAACTCATGTACGCCGCGGGGCTACGAGTTTCTGAATTGGTCGGTCTCAATCTCAGAGATGTCGATCTGGATTCAGGAACAGTACGGACAGTCGGCAAAGGCTCCAAGGAACGGGTGATACCGATCCACGAAGGTGCTGCAGAGTCGATTTCCGAGTACATCACATATTCACGCCCTTCACATATTCGAAATACTGCCGAAGATGCACTGTTTCTGAACCGACGGGGAACCCGAATAACGCGCCAAGCGTACTGGTTACGGCTCAACAAACTTGCCACTAAGGTCGGGATTTCGTCTAAGATCACTCCACACATGCTGCGACACAGTTTCGCCACCCATTTGCTGCACGGCGGTGCGAGTCTTAGGCACGTTCAAGAAATGCTCGGTCATTCGAGCATAGCGACGACGCAAATATATACTCATCTTTCGAACGATCATGTTCGTAGCGAGTATGCGAAGGCTCACCCCCGAGCCTGATCTGGTTATCGGAGGTCAAATTGACTGTTATCACGATTGAAGGACGACTCGGCGCCGGCGGTCCGGATCTTGGGCGCATGGTCGCCAAAGAGATGGATCTCGATTTCGTTGATCGACTCATGCTCGCCGACATCGCCAAGAAAGTTGGCGCAACGGTCACCGCTCTTGCCGATCAAGAGAGCCGAATTCCATCGCTTGCAAATAGATTTGCCCAAGCTATCCAGCGAATGCTTCACCGCTCAGCTGTAGCCGGTATGGGTGGAGATCCCTATTTTGGCCCCGGTATTGAACAGCTACTCGCACGTCCCTACTCAGAGATGGAAGAAGCTCCACACACGAGTGCGGAAGAAGTTGACGAACAACATTTCATCGACACAGCAGCCGAAGTAATCAATGATCTAGCCGAAATCGGCAACGTGGTTCTTCTCGGTCGTGGTGGAGCAGCGATCCTGCACGACAATCCAACCGTTCTGCGAGTCGGTGTCGTTGCGAAAATGGAAGATCGAATCAAACGAGTTCAGCAGCAGATGCGACTTGAGACTCCCGAACAGGCAGAATCGCTGATCGAACACACCGATTTAGCGCAACATCGTTACTTTGAGCGCGCATTTGAATCTAGCCCTATCGATCCGTTCTTGTATCATTTCATGTGGAACACTTCAGACGTTTCGCTGGAATATGCCACTCAGGTGACAATTGATGCAGCGAAAGTCATGTCTGAAAAGGGTTTGAAGTGGGCGGATTCTACGTTCGCTCAATCTGAACTGACATCTGAATAACATAGCTCGATAAGCAACCGGAACGAAATGCCAAAGAACACTCGAAAGAATCGACGATCTGCCAAGCCAAACGTGTTTGCGCAGTCACAACGCCCAGAAGATGACGGCTCCGTGGGTGACGCAGGAGTAAGCTCCGCAGATAGTGGATCCGCTCCCCAGCCTCGTGCACGAGTCCAGCGATCGACTCAACGTGCGAGCGTCAGGTCTGAGATTTACACCCGATCACTCTCGGCTGAACTTAAGAAGATGGGTACTCTGTCTGGCGTCGTCGTCGTGGCTCTAATAGTGCTTACGTTCGCTCTCTAGTTCAGCGCAATACAAATCTCACTTCCGATTGATCGGGCGTGAAGATCTATAAAAAATGGTTCTGTGAGATGGCCGTCCCGATTTATTGTGATTTGGACGGCCTACTTTTCAATTGCCTGCATCCACACGAACATTCTCAACCAGGCTCGCAGCGGTTCCCCTCAAACCCGGGGTGTACATTCATCGCGATTCCGATGGAAAAGTTCTATACGTAGGCAAATCCTCATCTCTACGAAACCGATTGCGGTCTTACTTCGGTTCCAAGAAGAATCTAGATGCGAAAACAACTGAACTCGTATCCAGAATCGCCGATTTCGAGTTCATCGTCACGGAGTCGGAACAAGAAGCGCTCCTTCTTGAAAACTCGCTTATTAAGAAGCACAAACCTCGATTCAACGTCAGACTCAAAGACGACAAGACTTATCCCTATATCAAAGTTGATCTCGCTGAAGATTTCCCAAGGGTTTATGTAACTCGCCGGACCGCCAACGATGGCGCCCGGTATTTCGGTCCTTTCGCATCGGCTGGTAGCGTTCGAAAAACGCTTGACCTACTGAAACGACTGTTCCCCTACCGCTCTTGCACTAAAGCGATCACCGGGACTGACGATCGTCCCTGCTTAGAGTTCCATATCAAACGCTGTGTTGCCCCATGCACCGGCTACGCGTCGAAAGTCGATTATTCGAAAGTCATCGATCAGGTCCTAATGTTCCTTGAAGGGAACACGAAGGAAGTTGTTTCTGAACTGGAATCAGCGATGCACGAAGCCTCTGATGATCTTCAGTTCGAGCGTGCAGGTGCGTTACGCGATCGACTGAAAGCTATCGAAAGAGTTTACGAAGGCCAAAAGGTAGTCGGACTCGGTCGAGAGAATATGGATGTGATCGGGGCGGCTTACGGTGGAGAAGAGGCGTGGGTTGAAATTTTCTTTGTTCGGCAGGGAAACCTGATAGGTCGAGATCACTTCACGATGAGTGGGACACGAGATGAATCAGGTGAAGAAATCCTTGCCCGCTTCATCGAACAGTTCTACACATCAGCGTCACACGTCCCACGTCGAGTCCTAGTTCCAGAACAGATAAGTCGCGAGTCAGTAATTCGAGAATGGCTCGAAACTCGGCGCGATGGACCTGTCGAGATTGCGATTCCTCAACGAGGAGCTAAACGCCGACTACTTCAGATGGTCAACGACAATGCAATTCAAGGCTTCGAACAGCTAAAGTTGAAGTGGATTTCCGATTCGACACGTATGGAATCCGCAATGTCGGAACTTCAAGAGCAGCTGAACCTTCCTCAACTTCCCAAGCGAATCGAGTGCTATGACATCTCACACATTCAGGGAACAAACACAGTCGCAAGTATGTCGGTTTTCCAAGAAGGCAAACCTCTATCGTCGGATTATCGGCGCTTCAAGATCAAGAGCCACGATGGCAACGATGATTTCGCATCGATGAAAGAGGTTTTGACTCGTAGATTCAGTCGCCTAAAAAACGCAAGAGAAGGCGGAGAAGAAAACGCCAGTTTCGCTGCTTCTCCCGATCTCGTATTGATCGACGGCGGCAAAGGGCAACTATCCTCTGCTGTTGAAGCAATGCTCTATCTCGGTTTGCAAGATATCCAACTGGCGTCGATCGCAAAACGAGAAGAAGAAATATTTTTACCTGACGCGGCTGAACCGGTAATAATGCCCCGAAATTCGCAAGGTTTGTTCTTGTTACAACGAGCCAGAGACGAAGCTCACCGGTTCGCAATAACGTTCCATCGGAATCTCAGAGGCAAATCATCCGTGAAATCTGCGCTCGATTCCGTTCCCGGAATTGGTCCCAAACGGCGTAAGATGCTGATCCGCACTTTCGGTTCTGTAAAAGGCATTCGCGAGGCCTCTGAAGAACAGATAGCCGCGTCGCCAGGAATGACCGAAAAAGTCGCCCGCCAAATAAAAGAGCATCTTTAACCACCAATGCAAGCAATTTCGTTTCCAGGCTACCGTCGCGCCGAAATAATCGAAATCCCACGCCCTGCCCTCCGAGATCCCGGAGATGCAATTGTTCTCGTAACGACTGCTGCCATCGGCCCCTGGGATGTAGAGCGCTTCCTCAGCGTTGGTTCAGAAAGAATTATTCCCGGTGGTGAATTCGCCGGGTTGGTCGTTGAGACAGGCGAAGATGTCACGGATGTCGAAATAGACGATTTAGTGACGAACACAGTCAACCATGTAAGTTCAAACGGCCAGTCAGGCCTGTTCGGGTCAAAAACTCTACCCGGAGGGCATGCAGAGTACGTACGGGTACCAGATGCCAACACCACGCTCACGAAGATCGCTGAATCAGGAGAAGAGCGCGCAGTATTGGCCGGCGGCACAGTCGGTATAGGCGTGAACGCGGCGGCACTTGCACTTAGCCTTGGAATGCCATCCGTTACTGTGGTCGGCTGTGACCCCATTGGTATGACCGCTCTGGTAGCACTCAGGAATGCAGGATCGATCGAAAATCTTGTAGCGGTAGAAGATCACGCAGCTCGCAATACATTGGCGTCAAAATTTGCGGATCACACTTTCAAATCGACGGATCAACTGCCAGGTCAACTATCTGACGTCGTTTTGGTCGGCTCGATAAATGAATATGCCGGCTTCGAAACGGTAGCGACCTTAGTAAAGCCCGGTGGATCGGTGCTCTTCTCTGAAAAGTATGGTCCCGCACGAGTCGCTGAGAGCGGGATTGAATTTCCTGAAGGAGTGACCATCTCGACTGCAGCATGGCCGACAAATCAAGATGCCAAGAAGATCGTCACAGCAATGCAGATCAGGAAGCTCGATTTAACACCGCTGGTTTCCCACGTCATTCCATTCGACGAGGTGCAAGACGCCTATGAGGCGGCCGCAGGACCCGGACAGGGTGTCCAGAAGGTATTGCTAAAGCCATAAGCGCTATCTACGAGGCGACTGCCTCGAGAAGTCGCGCGGTGGTTGCGGTGTCGCTTTGCCGTCAGCAGCATCGATAGCTGCTATCAACTGTCTTCGCGCCCACAATACCGTGAGAGCCGCATCGAGGTTTGAGAGTGTCTCCGGCAGCGAAAGCTTTCCGTCAGGCAGTCCAAGCTCGATACGATCTCCAACTGGTGCATTATGTGTTTGATCAACCGGCTGAACGATAGTTTCGACGGGCTGAGACCCGCTTAGCGGCGCAGACTCTCTTGGATTCAGGTCAAACTGCGAAGATTGCTCAGACGCAGCTTCATACGAAGGTTGCTGGATCGGATCTTGCGGAACAACACTTCCATCATTAGGTAAATATGGCCGTGCTTCACTGAATACACGATCAATTAGGGCTAGACGACGGGCAACTTCCGTTCGATCGGCTCCAGAAAGCTCTTCGAGCAAAACTGCAAACCTATCCTGAGCATATGGCTCGTCGCCGAGTCGTTTTGACATTTCAGTGAATAAAGCGACATTACGCGCTAGATTCACACGAGCGTCTTCACTCTCTTTAGCAGAGAGCGGCGTAACGGCCCTCAGACCGTCTCGAGTGACCCTAACCCTACTTCGACCTCCTGCGACGCCCCACATGCGTAGTGCGCCAAGGCGAGCTGAAAACGCTCCACCACGCTCTGACATTCCGAGAGATCTTGCCAGTCCTTGACGTGAAACCTCACCAGCGAATTCCCGCGCAATTTTTTTGCCGAGTTCGATACTTTCGACTAATCCGATTTCTGGGAATTCGAAATCACCTAGTTTTGCCATCTAACAGTTCCTTGATCGAGTACCTATCTCTACTAACACTCGCCGTAGAGAGCCGATGAGTTACCTGAGGGCATTTCAGCTAGTACCGACCTTTTCAAAGCCGCCTAATCCACACACACCCAATTGCCACACCAGCGCAACGCCACAAAAAGCGCCGACTATTTTCGCAACACGCCTCATTATGCGCCGCCCTTCAGCCGCAGCGCAAGCGTAACCCCGGCGGCACAGTGTCGAATTACGGCATGATACCTGCTTCAGTGTGAGGTGTTCGAGGGTTGAGTCCGCATCTGGAGCTCTATAGAGGAGGAAAGACGGGAAGAATCGTCAAAGATAACGCTGCGGCGTGTTTCGAATTCCATCTGCAGCGCAATTTTGATGCCCACAACTCGTCGCACAGCTTTTACAGCCTTCTCTGGGGTAGTTAGGAGCGCATTTATGTTCTACGACCGGCTGTGCATCGAACCCAAGGAATATCCGTCAGGACCAGGATAGGACGCCGAAGAATACAAAACACATATGTGTCCTCCAGATGTAATCCATCTTGAAACCGTTAAAGCGATGCCGAGCACCTCAGGCAATGGCCAGATAGCGCAACCACTCTTTTGCATCAACTTTCGACCAAGTTATGTTGTCACCAGCGCAAATATTTAACTCTCAATATTTGCGCTGGTACTCGGCTGGCAATACAAACGCATTATCAGTCGTTCTCAGCGGCGTATTTGGCATGATAGTTACCGGCGCAAGCGTCACATATTTACCAGAGTATTTACTGTTGTGTTTTGCATGTAATCCGTGTGTAAGAAACAGGCTTTTGAACTCAATTCTTCAGGGTCGGCATTTTTGCAATAATTGCAACGAAAATCTTCAACGATTCCCGCGACAGGCAAAAAAATAGGCACGGAATGGAAGCAACCATCCCGTGCCTATTCGGCTCAATTTATGACGTCTGGTTCAGCTAATTTCGGACCCTAAAACGGATTGATTTCACCGCCCAATAATTAGTCGCCTTGCGACGTCAAACTACCAAGACTTCCAAGCATTTTTGTCAGCTCTAGCGGCAAGACGAACTTCGTCGAATCCCCTGCCCCAAGTTCTTTCAGAGCCTCGACGTACTGGAGAGTCATTGTGTTCGCATCGACACCCTGAGCTACGCCGTGAATCGCCTTTAGTGCGTCTGCATAACCTTTAGCACGAAGCACTGCCGCCTGCTGATCACCCTCAGCAGACAGAATTTCTGCCTGGCGATCACCTTCAGCCTTCAGGATTGCAGATTGCTTCTCACCTTCGGCAACTGTGACTGCTGCCTCTTTGGTTCCGTCGGCTTCTAGAACGACAGCACGCCGAACACGTTCTGCTGACATCTGACGGTTCATCGCTTCCTGAATGTCCCTCGGTGGGTCAATCTCACGAATTTCAACGTTAGTAACCTTGATGCCCCATCTCTCAGTCTCGGAATCCAATCGAGAGCGCAGAGCTTCGTTGATCTTGTCTCGCTGCGAGAAAACATCATCAAGATCCATTTCACCGATCACAGCTCGTAATGTCGTGGTCGCCAGACCTACAACAGCAGTGGTGTAATCCTCGACCTCTAGAACAGCCTTCTGCGCGGATTCGATCGATACTCGCAGGTACACAAGGAAATCGATCTCAATCGGTGCGTTGTCTTTCGTGATATTCGTCTGACGAGGAATATCCAAAACCGTCACACGTGTATCGATCTTCTGGATCTGGTGAATGATCGGCAGCGAGAAAACAATTCCCGGCCCCATCATCCCTTCAAACGTTCCAAGTCTGAATCGCGCAATTCGCTCGTAATCTCGAACGAAATTGATAAAAGCCATCGAACCCTCCTAGCTAGGACGTGATTATCGTCCCTGTTTTACTTGTCTTTATTCGATACGTCATTCGCACTTGAATCGGATCGCACCAGCTTCACTCTTAAGTGATTGCCGTCAACCGATACCACTTCAACATCCGTTCCAACCGCTACATGTTCGGCGGTTTCAATATCTAGCTCACCGGTCCAATGCTCGCCATTGACGATCACTTCGCCAGCAGGCGACAAACCGGACGATACCACGCCCGTACTTCCAATCAAACTTCCGGCTACGGTAGGACTTTGATAGAGCGAAATATACTTTGCTTTACGAAGCTCAGAAGCAAACCACAACACTAATCCGCCGACAGATACCGCAACTACTCCCAATAGCCAACGGCTCACTGCCAGAGAGTCGCCTGGAATCTCCGGAGACCCAAAAAATCCGACAAGAAATACCCCGCCGAGTATCAAGCTGATAGTGCCAGCAACTCCGAAATACCCAATGCCAGTCGCCGTCGATTCGAGATAAAACAGCGCTGAAGAAAGCAGAATCAGCGCAACTCCTGCCCAAGAGAATGGCAGTTGCCCAACACCCGCCCAGCCCAGAATCAGGAATAAAACGCCCAATGTTCCGGGTATCCAAAGACCAGGATTCCAAAGCTCCACGATCACGCCGAGCCCACCCAGCGAGATCAATAGGAAGGCGATATCGGGGTTCGAAATGAACCCAAGTAGCCTTTCCAGCAAACTCAATTCCAAAGTGATCGTGTTTGTCTCACCAAGATCGAACGTGTGAGTTACGCCATTTAATCCAGTAACTTCTTGATTGAGTAATTCCAACAGGGATTCATAATCTTCAGCGATAAAGTCAGCGATTCGTAGTTCAACTGCCTCGGTTGCCGAATACGCCGCAGCCGTTAGCACCGTCGCTTCGAGGGCCTCCAAGTTGCGACCGCGCCGTTCAGCGATGCTTCGAATAAAGGCTGCCGCATCTTGGCTCGCTTTTCGACTCAGAGTGTCAGGGAGATCACTGCCGTCTGAGTTCACAACTGACGCAGCGCCAATGTTTGTGGTGGGAGCCATGGCCAAAATGTCGGCCGCCGCGCCAACAAATGTTCCAGCGCTAGCCGCCTGTGCACCCTCAGGAGCCACGTAGACGACTACAGGTACCTGCGATCCCAAAATCGACTCCACGATGTCTCTCGTGGCATCTAGAAGACCTCCGGGAGTATCGAGCATCAACACGACAAGTTCAGATTCACTGCTCTCAGCCCTCTCGATCCCCCTCTCGATGAATCGAGCGGATACACCATCAATCGGACCATCAAGGCGGATCTGCAGAACGTTTGCCATTGGGTCGCTGGCTTCTGGGGATTGAGCATGTGCGACAGGAGTTTGGGGGGAATTGAAAATTCCCAACATGCCGATCAGAACCAGCAGCACTGGGATCAGCACTCGACCAGCCCTCAAAACCATATAGATCGAAACAGTGGGCACAGTTGAACTCCGTTGGGGGCATCTTATCGAATGGAAGTAGAGAAAAGTTGACCAAACTCGTAAACCTGCCAAAATACTGCCGCGATTAATGTGCGGCATCGACCTGACAGCCTCACAAAATTCTTACTTAGTCACGGATTCCAGATGAAAATCACCGAAATCAACACGTTTCATGCGAACGACGGGCAACGAAACAGCATATTTCTTGAGATAGAAACCGATGAAGGAATCACCGGTGTCGGTGAGGCTTACTCGATTGGTCCCGATCGAAGCGTCATCTCGATGATCGATGAGATGAAGCCGTGGTTCGTTGGTCAAGATCCCGGCCGTATTGAGTGGCTGATACGACGAGCCAAGAACACTATGAGATTCCCGTTGGGTCAGGTTGCGTGGTCGGCCATATCTGGAATCGATCTCGCACTGTGGGATATTGCAGGTAAAGCTGCAGGGCTTCCCGTTTATAGCCTTCTAGGTGGAAAGACCCGTGACCGAGTTCGGGTTTATCACGGCATTTACGGCGATTCACCAAAGGCTGTCGGTGAACATGCAGTTCAACTCATGGAAGAAGGATATTCAGCCTTCAAAACCAGCCCATTGCCTTCGAATTGGCGCGAAATGCCGTGGCGACAGGCACTTCGTGAAGCAGATGAACGAATGTCAGCCATTCGAGATGCAATCGGTGAAAGTCCCGATCTCGCGGTCGATGTCCACGTCGCTATACGAGAAACCGCACTCTCACTCGAACTCGCCAGAGTTATCACGCCATATCGCCTGATGTTCATCGAAGAGCCAGCCCGTGCTGAGTTCATCGAATCGAGCGCCGAGTTGCGCCGCGAGTTCAGAGTCGCGCTAGCAACTGGCGAGAATTTGTATGGACTCCATCGGTACACGGAACTACTAAACGCAGACGCTGTCGACATTATTCAGCCCGATCTGCTCTGCTGCGGAGGGTTACTCGAAGCCAAGAAAATCGCCGCTGTCGCTGAAGCACACTATGTGACAGTTGCTCCACATAATCCGCTTGGACTGATTTCAACTGCAGCTGGAGTTCATCACGCAGCTTCAATCAACAACTTTGCCATTCTCGAGTGGCACGGCGATCACAAGAAGAAAAAATCTGAATTTGTGAACGAATCATGGGTTCCGGTAAACGGATACTTCGAACTTCCGACACAACCCGGACTTGGAATGACACTGAATCACGAGGCTATCGCCGCAAATCCGCCTGCTCACTGGGATAGAGGATTCGCTACCTACGATGACGGATCGCCAGGATTCCTCTAAGCCCATCTGAATTCCAATTTCCACTCCCTACTGAGAACGAATATGAAAATCACAAAAATTGAAACTCTAATCGGAACCGATCCCGCTGCTGGCAATCTTGTTTACGTACGAACGCATACAGATGCCGGAATTCACGGAGTTGGCGAGGTTTACCACGTTGGCCCGGATATGGCATCGACCTACTGGGTTGAGTACTTCGCTGAGCAGCTAGTTGGGCAAGACCCAACTGAGATCGAACGCAACTGGGCACTTTGCTATCAGGGAGCACGATTCCCTATTGGGTCTTCAGGACTTGCGGCACTCTCAGCGATCGACGTATCGCTTTGGGACATCACAGGCAAAGCGCTCGATAAACCCGTATACGAACTCATGGGTGGAAAAGTACGAGACAAAATTCGTGCGTACTGGGACATTCATGGCAGCACGCCGGAAGAACTAGGGGAAGATGCCCGTAAGTTCGTCGATCAGGGTTACACAGCGCTCAAAGCTAGCCCTCTTTCACCAAACTGGCGCGATATGCGCTGGAACGACGTTCTAAGCGACTCAAAGGCTCGGTTCAAAGCCGTTCGAGATGCGGTTGGTGATGATATCGACGTTGGTTTCGACGCCCATGCAGCTATTTATGAGCCAATTCGTGTACTCGAAGTCACCGATGTTCTCATGGAGTACAACCCGTGGTTCATGGAAGAACCTATTCGTATGGAAAATCGCTACGAAATGGGCAAGCTTCGAGAAAAAATGACGTGCGCTTTGGCAACCGGTGAGTGTCTCTACACCAAATTCGAGATGTGGGACCTGATTCGTGAAGGCGGAGTCGACATCATTCAACCCGAAGTCTGCATCGTTGGTGGCCTAACTGAGATGCGAAAGATCGCTTTCATGGCAGAGGCTCACGATCTCGTTGTTGCTCCCCATAACCCAATGGGACCTCTAGCAAGTGTTGCGAATCTTCACTTCGACGCAGCTACTTCGAACTTTTTAGTTCAGGAATCACGAACGCTCAAGCCGTTCGAAATTGCGTCAGTTACGAACATCGTTCAACCAGTTGATGGCTACTACCCGATTCCAGAAGGACCGGGATTGGGAATCGATGTCGTTGAATCAGAGTTCACCAACAAGCCTTACGGCAAGCCTTGGCACCGTGGTGACAGGGTTAATCCTGACAATTCAATAGCGTACATTTAGCCAGATTCCAAGTTCGGCACTAGCTAAGAAAAACATCAAAATGGCAGATTGGGCAACCAAAGACGAAGCTTTGATCGAGCGAATCGATGGCTTGCTCGCTGCCGCGCCCGTTCGTAGAAAAAACATGTTCGGTAGCTCAGCCTGGTTCCTGGAAGCTAACGACATGATGTTTGCTGGGGCGTGGGGCGAGGCAATCATGGTCCGGGTGGGAGCCGAACGAACATCTGCACTGATCGAAGCTGGTGATGCTGAGTCCTTTGATCCGATGGGGGGCAAGCCAATGCGCGAATACGTCCTTCTAAACGCAGATCGTATTGCCGAGGACGATGTTTTACTCGTCTGGCTGGAAGAATCGAGTCAGTTTGCAGCGGGGCTTCCACCGAAAAAGAAGAAGCCCCGCAAGAGATAACGCTCTCATCGGCGCTAGTTCGAGCCGTCTGCTCCAACGGTGTCAGCCCAAGCGCCCATAGCCATCAGGCCGCCATCGACATTGAAGTAGGAACCAGTTACGAACGAAGCTTTGTCGCTTGCTAGGAACAGCACCATGTTAGCGACATCTTCAGCCTGACCGATGCGCCCCAGTGGATGTGCCTGACCAGTTGAGATCAGTTCGTCTTCGAGATCCCCACCGGTGCCAGAGATAGCATTGCGAACCATCGGGGTATCGATCGCTCCTGGGTTCACACACATAATTCGGATGTTGTCGGGTGCGAAATCGAGTGACATCTGACGCATCAGCGATAGATCGCCGCCCTTTGAAGCCGCATAAGCGGACACACCGCCCATTGATTGCAGCCCCTGAACGCTTGCTGAAGAGATAATCGCTCCCCCACCAGCTTTTCGCATGTGAGGAATCGAATATTTAGCCATCAGGAATCGGCTTTTCAAGTTCACTGCAATGATCTTGTCCCAAGTCTCTTCAGGCAGATCAACAGCATCAACATAGGAATCAGGTGGCTGGATTCCGACGTTGTTGAACAAAATATCGACACCACCAAAAGCTTCAACCGCGGCATCGACTGTCGAGCGGCATCCTTCGGTAGTTCCGGCGTCGCCGTGCACAAACTGAGCGGTTCCGCCGGCTGAAGTGATGCGATCCACCGCCTGATCACCCGCATCGACGTTCCAATCGAGAATTGTCACGTTTGCGCCTTCGCGAGCGAATGCGTCAGATGCCGCTCCACCAATACCAAGCGCTCCGCCGGTGACGATCACAGATTTACCGTCGAATTGACCCATTTCAAATCTCCACGAACTAGCCGAAATACAATTAATTAGTTGCGATCAAGTGAAATACCCGCCGCCGAGCCAATCTATCACCGCAATTCAGTGAAAATACCCCGTTTGGGCATCGAATGTTGTTCCAGTGCATCGAATAATCTTTCACCATTGAGCTGAACCGTTTCACTCCGACCAGCAATCACTCTAGGAACAATATGAACTTGCTTCGAACTAAATCAGTCGTGTATTTGCTGGTAATCGTGTCTGCCGCATTCGTGTTTTCGGCGTGTACTGCTGCAGAAGTACCAGCTGCAGACGGCGATTTCGTTATCAGTATCTACACCGGCGAGGAAATAGTCGGAGCTAACTCAGTGTCGTTCGATGAGTTGATCGCCAACGAAGAACGACCGATTCTTTTGAATTTCTGGGCAAGTAACTGCCCGCCTTGTAGAGCCGAAATGCCTGCATTACAAGCAGCTTGGGAAGAATATGGCGACCAGGTTTTGTTCGTCGGCGTCGATATTGGTCCATACGTAGGGCTCGGCACGTATAACGGCGGCAGAGATCTAGTTGAAGAATTTGGAATCTCCTACGTAACTGGCAACACTTTGAATCGAAGTGTCGTTACCGACTGGCAGGTGACGAACATGCCATCTACGTTCCTGTTGAACCCAGATGGAAGATCTCACGACATTGTGATCGGAGCGATCTCAAGCTCTCGACTTTCTCAAAAAGTTAAACAGCTAATCGCTGCAAACGCCAGCTAAACCATCGGCAAATAGTTTTCGTTTGGTTTGAGTGGCTGGGGCGGTGCTAAGATGCCGCTGTTCACGCCATAACCAGTAGAAACCCACTTTGAAAACGAACGCACCCGAACCCTCATCTGATCCCGCAAATCAAGTTCCCCGTCGCCAAACCATTCGACCTTGGTCTGCTCTGAAATTTAGAGATTATCGAATGTTGTGGTTCAGCAGCATCGCAGCGATGGCGACAATGAACCTTCGAGTGCTTGCAACAGGCATTTGGCTCTACGAAGAAACAGGTTCAGGCGTAGTTCTAGCCGGCTTGGGTCTAGTTGAACTTGGAATGAGGATCCCAGCCAACCTTTATGGCGGAGCCTTAGCTGACGAAGTTGACCGCAAGAAGCTAATGGCCGTCACTCAAGTGGCAAGTTTTGTATTGATCGGAACGATGGCGTTTCTTGAAGGATTCAACGCCCTCCAGGTGTGGCACATTTATGTCATCACCGCCATCCTCGCATCGACGAGTGTACTGGGCGGCCCCGCGAGATCGGCGCTCACCGCTCGAGTAGTACCCCGCTCCCACTTGATGCATGCCGTTGCCACCAATACGGCTACGATGCAGGTTGGAACGATGGTCACCCCGCTTATTTTCTTTCTTACAAGCTTGACCACCGACCTAACACTTTCGTTCACCGTAATCACAGTTTTCGCGTTCACGAGTGCGGTTCTCCCCTTGCTGATAAGCATTGACGGGCGCGCTGAAAGTGCAAGTACTGGCAAGTCACGTCTCAGAAATATCCTCGATGGTTTGATCTACGTGAAATCCCATCCGATCTTGCCCGGTCTGTACCTGCTCGATGTCGGAGTGACTATCGTCAGCTTCTACCGTCAACTCTTCCCGATATTCTCCGACCAACTGTATAAAGGCGGCAGAGGAACGACATCGCTCCTAACTTGGGCGAACTCTGCCGGTGGCCTAGTCGGAAGCCTCATAGTGATGTTCACTCGTGACTACAAAGCTAAGGGCATGCTGGTTCTGTGGGCCACCCTCTTCTACGGCATCCTGTTGATTGTGTTCGGTGCCACGACTGTTTTGTGGACTGGAATGGTTGTAGTGATCTTCCTAGGTGCTACTGACGCCGTCGGAATGACGAGTCGACAGGCAATTGTTCAGCTGACCACTCCCGACAACATGCGTGGTCGTGCATCAGCGGCTCACTCTCTCGCAGCCATGAGCGCAAACGGCCTCGGTCAGGCCGAGGTCGGCTTCATGTCAGAGATGGTCGGAGCCGATCAAACCATGTACATCGGTGGAGTTGTCTCCATCGTGGTCGTCTTCCTCATCTGGTGGCTTGTGAAGGGCGTCCGACAATACCGTTACATCGAGGTCCCATCCGGAGCTGCCGTAGACGACGAATACGACTACTACCCGATTGGGTACGATCAAGACGAACAAGTTGAAATCGATCTGAGGAGCTTGAAGTGAAAATCACTGGAGTCAAAACGTTCATAGTCGATGGCGTATTTCGTCCATGGACCTTTGTGAAGATCGAAACTGACTCCGGAATTGTCGGCTGGGGTGATTGCACCGAATGGCAAGCAGCATTCTCAGTTGCGGCAACGGTAGATCAACTCGGTGAAAACATGATCGGCAAAGACCCAATGGCATCGGAAGCTGCCTGGTGGGATAACGCCTCGTTCATGGTTCGCCAGCGTGGTGGAATCGCATACAAGGCGATGTCGGGCATCGATTCAGCACTCTGGGACATTCGAGGCAAAGCGCTAAACGCCCCAGTTTGGCAGCTTCTCGGCGGCAAGATGCGCGACGAGCTAGAACTGTACTGGTCGCACTGCGGATCTGATCGAGGACGATATTCAGAAGAATTGCAGGTTCCGAAGCTTTCAACACTCGATGGTGTTCGAGAGCTAAGTCAGGAAGTGCTAGATCAGGGGTTCAAAGGAATCAAGACGAATATCTTGGCGCTTGATGACCTACCTGGACTACCGAAGAAGAAAAATGGGGTTGGCAACAGTGGTCAGATTTCTTACCAGCAGATTCAGAACGCCGTAAGCGTGATTGGCACGTTCAGAGAGGCTCTTGGTCCAGAGATCGGCATTGCGATCGACACTGCACTGAGTTTCCGACTCGGCGGCGCCATCAAACTGGCTCGGGCTCTCGAGCCGTTCGACATGATGTGGTTAGAGACTGAAACTTGGGATCCGGGTTCACTACGAACCGTTCGAGAGTCAACCACTACAACAATCTGTCACGGTGAAAGCCTGATGGGGCCTGAGGAGTATCGCCCGTTCTTCGAATCTCATGCTCAAGATGTGATCATGCCCGACTTTGCATGGAACGGCATTACGATGGGTAAGAAGATCTGCGATCTTGCGCATTTGTACGACACGGCGATTGCACCACACAATTGTCATTCCCCGATGAACACGTTGGTTTCGGCAAATATTTGTGCCGTAATCCCGAACTTCATGAACCTTGAGTTCATCAATGATGACGCTCCGTGGCGAGATGACATCATGACGCATCCTCTCGAGATCGAAAACGGACATTTGAAAGTACACGACCGTCCGGGCTTGGGATCAGACTTGATCGAATCCGAACTCGAGAAGCACCCGTGGACCGGTGGCAATAACTTGTAGTTGGAGCGTACTGACGAGATGAAAATTCCTGTATTTCAGATCGATGCGTTCACCGATGAGCCATTTTCAGGGAATCCAGCTGCAGTGTGCCCGCTAGATAACTGGTTGCCGGATGACGTAATGCAAGCGATTGCAGCCGAGATGAACCTTTCTGAGACGGCATTCTTTGTTCCCAGCGAACGCTCAGATAGCGACTACGATCTCAGATGGTTCACGCCAACCATCGAAGTAGAATTGTGCGGACACGCGACGCTTGCATCTGGGCATGTAGTTCTCTCTCAGATCGATCCCGAGTTAGACCAAGTTCGATTCCATACCCGAAGCGGACTACTGGGTGTCGAGCGTCGAAACGAAATGCTTGAACTAGATTTCCCGATCAACTCTCCTGAAATCATGACCGATCCCAACGAGCTAGAAGCAACAAGACAAGCTCTTGGAGCTACTCCGTCAGAGATTCACCACGCGAACACAACGGTCGCAGTCTTCGACAGTCAGAGAGAAGTGGCTGCTCTCCAACCTGACTTTCTCGCTGTAACCAAGTTGAACGAGCCGTGGTTACTAGCCACTGCTCCTGCAGATTCAGATGAATACGACTTCGTGAGTAGATTCTTCGTACCTACTGCGGGGATAAACGAAGATCCAGCGACTGGATCGACTCACACTATCTTGACTCCCTATTGGGGCGAGCGACTGGGTAAATCAGAACTCGTAGGACGCCAAATATCTAAGCGTGGCGGAACGATGCACTGCCGATTAGCAGGCGATCGAGTGAAGATTGCAGGCAACATCGCTGAAATCATGCACGGCGAACTCACGATCTAGCTTTGGCACCGATTTGCCGCCATTCGCGCCAACTCCGATGGGGACAAGCGATAATTGAGTCCATCAGAACGCAATCGCATCGTAGTGGGAACCAATGACCGCAGCCAAACAATCATTTCTGGAATCGCTTCGCACTGGAACAAATCTGGCTGACGGCGGAATAGGATCGCTCATATTCCAACTAACAGGTCGACTTGCATCTCCTGAGTTTGGGTATGAAGCTCTGAATCTAAGTAATCCTGAGTTGATCAAGGGAATTTACTCGTCGAGCTTGGCTGCTGGTGCGACGATTCTGACCACGAACACGTTTGCTGCAAATGAATCAGAGCTGGCAGCGGCAGGATTCTCCAGTCGAGTCCACAGCATCAACTCGTCTGCCGTAAAAATCGCACGTGAAGCGATAAATGAGTATGTTTCCGAGTACACAGCCCAAGAAACAGACTTCTACGTAGTCGGATCGATAGGCCCTGGCGCCCCGAGCATAGAGGACTACACATCTCAACTCGAATCTCTGATTTCGAGTGGTATTGACGCAATCCTTCTCGAAACGTTCTCCGACATAGAAATACTTCTATCACTCACTGAGAAAATATCTTCGATGCCAGATGCGCCGCCTGTAATTGCCCATGGAGCGCTTGATCCCGGCGTAGGCGAACATCAATCATGGCCCGTAGAACCCGCAGAGTTCGTAGAACAGGCATCCAGAGCCGGGGCTGCGGTAGTCGGCATCAATTGTGTTGCTCCGTGGGCTGCTGTGGCCTTTGTCGACAGTGCTAAACACTCACCAGTTGTTGAATCTGGCGATGTACTACTTTCCGCGATGCCAAATGCGGGAGGATTTGAACGCATAGGACATCGATTCCTTGCGAGAGCGAATCCCGAGTACATGGGAATTCTTGCACGACAGCTAGGCGATTCCGGTGCGGCGTTGGTCGGCGGTTGCTGCGAAGTACATCCCGAGCACATTCGCGAGATGTCTGCGTACCTAAAATCACGCACCTCTTCTATCGGCTCAGTTGGACATGATCGATCAACAGCAAAGAAAACTGGTACGTTCGGTGCCATCGACAATCGACGTGCCAACGGCGAGTTCTCCCGAAAAATTCTGGATGGCGATTTCGCTATCAGTGTGGAAATGGTCGCTCCGACAGGCGCAGATTCGAAAGCACTCGACTTACGAGCCAGAATGGTTCGAGAGCTAGTAGACGAAAAACTAGCTGATGCAGTTGATATCACCGATGGCTCCAGGGGTTTACCACTTGTTCCGCCTGGCGACTTAGTTGAACTGATCAGATCGCGGTTGGGCTGGCATGACTCAGACGAACTAGAGTTCATCGCCCATTTTGCCGGTCGAGATCTAAACACGTTGGCAGTTCAGTCGAGGCTCATGGGCTATCAACTGAGAGGCATTCGCAACGTGCTGTTCATCACTGGCGATCCGCCAAAGATGTCCCCTACTTATCCGAGATCTACTGCTGTATTCGATATGAACTCAATTCAAATGATCCGCTCTACGGCTGGCCAATTGAACTCGGGTCGAGACTTTGGTGGAAACCCTCTCGGGGGAGAATTGGAATCAGGGACGAAGTTCACTATCGGGACCGGCTTTGAACCAGAAGCGATCAACATGGTTCTTGAAATAGAACGACTAGAAGCCAAGATCGATGCTGGCGCAGATTACGTAATGACCCAACCAGTGTTCGATACCTCGGCAATGTCCGCTATCGAACGCTTCAGGGACTCTATTGCGGTTCTTCCGGGTGTAATGGTTCTCAGATCAAAAGCGCACGCTGAACGAATTGCACACGTTCCGGGCGTGAATCTGCCGCGTTCTGTTATCGAGAGTTTCAGCAAGTACAACAGTAAAGACGATCAAGCCAAAGTCGGGCTCGACTTAGCAGTAGAACAAGCGCATTCCTATCGTTCAGAAGGTTGGGCTGGAATCTATTTGATGTCACCGGCGTCACTTGGGGCAGCCAAACAGGTACTAAAAACCCTGGCCGAATAACGACCAGGGT
>Ga0233439_10002146_pt1 | contig 22811 bp, 22 predicted proteins | sample SI_123_September_6_FD_182713 | JGI IMG/M metagenome (GOLD analysis project Ga0233439, IMG submission 182713) | Seawater microbial communities from Saanich Inlet, British Columbia, Canada - SI_123_September2016_100_MG | ecosystem: Environmental > Aquatic > Marine > Inlet | place: Canada: British... | reverse complement strand
ACTCGGGAACCTCCCCGTCTTTATGGGCAAACCACAGCACCCAACACACGGTCAATCGCTCAACCCAAATCTCCGTTGCGGGGCACCAGAATCCTTTTTAATTCCAGTCAAAATAACTGGAGCTGGCAAAGGGACTCGAACCCCCGACCTGCTGATTACAAATCAGCTGCTCTACCAACTGAGCTACGCCAGCTCAGCAAATAAAAAACCCCCATATTACACTTTGATTTTCAAAGTTTCAATATAAATAGGAGGTTTATGGCTATTTCATTAGATTAACAGGATGAATTGCCGCGAAAGGGTGATAACAACAACACACCATAGCATGGCTATCTGCTTTTTGATAGGAAAAAACACCACCCTTTATTTTAAAGTGGTGAATTCTAACACCGAAAATTCATGAACGCCAGAATTATTTTACTTTTATTATAGGCTGAAGAAAAAAAGTCTTCTTCAATAAAATTGGCTCTAGATGCTGGCTTCAGCCAGGGTACCATCAAAGAAGCCAGATAAACTAAAAACTCTTATGATATCAATGACTAATATCTATTCTCCCCTATACTTTGTTGGGCAATTTTATTTCTGCGTTTGCCAGAATTATTCTTTTGGGATTTTTTTTCCGAATTCAGCTTTTTTTGGGCCATTTGGAATTTATTCTTGCAGAAATGCGCTGTGTATTTGAAATTATAATAGTCTACCGAATTTTGTGCATCTTGAAAAGAAACTATATATGGAATTACCAGAGGAAAAGATATCAAATATATCCAGGCTTTCCGGGTCTCGCCGGTATACCATTGCCCACCGCCGGGGATCAACGAATACAACATGGCGATGTCTCGATCAAAATACTCATATTCCTGATCACAACCATTCTGGATAAGTTTTTCCATCTCCGTTTCCATTACAGGAGTTATACGCTTAAAGAGCAAGGGTGATTTGCCTCCACCCTTGATCCCGCACGCGGAAAGAAAAAACACCATCCCCGCTATCCCCACTATTTTCAACAATTTAGGCATGCGACCTTAAATCAAATAATTCTTTTTATATCAATAGATTATACGAAAAACACCTGCCCCCGTCAACCATAGGCAAAACAGGGGTGCTAATTTGAAGGATCGCTGGTTAATAAAGTTGAAGGGCTTCCATCCACCATATAAAAATCTACTTTATGGCGGTGAGGCTCAAAGGGGACATCTAACCAGGAACCTGAATAGGAGGGGGGGATTCGAAATCCAATTAAATCAGCCTTTTGTCCACAAGCCACCTTACCACATGGCAAACCCAGCACCTCTGCACCGCCAAGGGTTGCCATGGTGAGTATTTCCTTGCGACTGACATCAGGAAGAAGTTTTTCTGCCATGCGTAGCTCTTGTAGAAAATTTAAGGAATCGTTACTTGCCAGCGAATCGGTTCCCAAAGCAACACGAATTCCCCGATCCAACAATGTACGAACCGGCATGAAATCTGTTCGACCAAACCAATGGGTGCTCTTCGGACAAAAAACGGTGCTTACTTTTTTTAATTTAACGACATCAAGGTCGGCAGTAATTAAATTGCAGTGGATGGCTATGAGACGTTCCAAAATGTTTAAAGAATTCAAATATTCGATAGGGGATTTCCCAGGAGGTTTCCATTCAGGGTCCCAAGCAGACCTTTCCCTTAACAATTCTTCCAGTGAATTGTCACTTTTCTGGAGAAATCCAAGCTCTTCCGGAATTTCCGCAACATGGCAGGAAAGTGGACAATCATATTGATGTGCCAGTTGTCCCAGCGACCGGAACAGGTCGGGCGAAACAGAATAGGGCGCATGCGGAGCCAACCCCAGCCGACCCAAGGGTGAAAGGGAATCTCTCTTTAAAATTTCTTCGATGTTTTTGCAAAGTTCCAACGCTTTTTCAGATTGAAACCCTATAGTCTCTAAAAACAGCACCGACCTAAACCCCAATTCATCAATCACCGGCAACAGATCAGGTTCCGCAACATAATCTCCCAATGCCGTAACACCAGAACGTTTCATTTCTTCAGCTCCAGCACGAATTCCACGCACCCGGCTCTCGTCACCCAGACTAGAATTTATTGAGATCAAGGCGCGAATCCAATCGGCAAAAGATTGGGCAGGAGAAAGCTTTTTTTCAAGGGCAGTCAAACCTAGATGGCAGTGGGCGTTGACAAATCCCGGCATGAGCAAACAGTCGGAGAGATCCAATGTAGCCGCATCATTTTCTGAAGGTGTTGAAATCTCGGCAACGTTACCCGCATCAACGATCAACTCACCGTTCTCAACAGGGTCTCCACACATAGTCAACAAAGCTCGGAATTTTATTTTTAACGCCATAGCCTGAATTTAAAAAATGGTGGAATTCTTATATTCTTGATAGGTAGAACCCAATTGCTCCAATAAAACTTTTTCTTCAGCCCCGGCCCGAAAAATATTCAATGGGATCACCACCACCAGGACATAGATCAGACTGGGTACCGAGCCGCAGGCTACAAACAATCCGGTCAATGTTAAAACAATTCCTATATATATCGGGTGACGAAAAACCCGATATATCCCCTTCGTGACCAGGTGATCGGTTCCTGGCAGAACAGCCAACGAGGACCCCAAACTCCACATGGCTGAAATCCACAACAGAACACCTACCGCACCAAAGGATAAGCCAACATAAACCAGACTGCGAAACCCAAAGCCAAAGTCTTTAGGGCCAAGATAAGCCAGAACTAAAGGAAAAAGGTAAGCTAACGGCACAACAATATTCAGCATAAAACGCTGGTTCGAACTGAGATTTTTTATATCAAACATAATAAGCCCACTCCCATAGGAGTGAATGGGAAGGAACAAATCCATCCATGACAATTCTGATTTTCCGGTAATAGCTCTCGCGCATTGAGACCAGCTCTTTCATGCGCCGAAAGGGGCGTCGCGCTGGCGGGTGATTTGTTTGTTGAAGGTTTCACGTCCTTCCAGAATTTCCAGCTCAATCACTACTTTAAAGATGGGTAAAGTAAATTTCATCCCCGTTAGTTTCACTGCGTCCTTTTCTGACACTAGAATGAATCTGGCCCCCTCCTCCCTGGCACGGGCTTCTAATTCTTTAATGTCCTGATAGGTATATAGATGATGATCGGGAAACGCCTTGAAAAATTTTAGCTGTATCTGTGAATCCAGTAAAATTTTCCTGAAGCCTTCCGGTTTCGCTATTCCACAAAACGCCGCGACCGGTTCATTTTTTAAAATCTCCGCCTCCTGAACGGCTTCATCATCCATGCTAATCACAGAATCCAGTCGAAGATGCGTTTTAATCTGCGGAATGGAACCCAGGATATTTTGATCCAATTCGATAGGACTGCGGGAACAACGGGTAAAGCAGACCATATCTGCCCTTCTTGCTTCTCCTGCGGGTTCCCGCAATTCCCCGGCGGGAAACAGATGTCCATTACCAAGTGGCCTGGAATGATCGAATAGCAGAATGTCCAAATCCCGGTTTAAGGCCAGATGTTGAAAACCATCATCCAGCACCAGGGTATCGACATCAAAGTGTTCAAGCGCATAGCTTCCTGTCTGGTAACGGTCCGGACCCGTCAAAACCGGGACATTTTTGAGTTTTTCCGCCATCATAACTGCTTCATCGCCAACCTTTTCCGGAGTAAGAAGCATTTGTTTCCCATCACAGACAACATTGACCGGGTCGCTGGATTTTCCGCTATAACCCCGGCTAAGGATGGCGGGTTTGAGTCCGTTACCCCTGAGTGTTTCCGCAATCATCATGACAAAGGGAGTTTTTCCCGTTCCTCCCAACGTCAAGTTGCCAACACTTATTACCCTGCAGTCCAGCTTCCGGCTGGGGAATATTCCCCATCTGTAGGCCCACAGGCGAAAATGGTGACCTAACAAATAAAAGATGGATATAAGTTTAAAGATCCAAAACACCGGAAACCAGTACCATCTTCGATCTGGAGATATGACTTTATAGAAAATTTCAGACATGTTTTCGGCCAAACTTTAAATCGACACTGCTATTAATTTTGTGTTTTCAAGTTTGAAACTAGGCAATTTTTAGAGGCCCTCTAATATTTTAGGAGTATACTCTCAGGCTATGGGTTTTTTGTATTATATTCTTACAGGAGGGCTAATGCTTTTGGCTTCTCCTTTTATTTTTTTAAGAGCACTGGTTTCCCCCTCTTTCCGCAATCAAATTAAAGAAAGGATGGCGGGAGCCCGCTCGTTACCTGAATTAAAGGGCACTCTATGGGTTCATGCCTCATCCATCGGGGAAGTGCGCCTGGCTAAAACCCTTATCGCGGGTCTGTTAAAGGATGGGGAGTCTCGCCCTATCGCCTTATCCACTTTTACCCCAACCGGTTATGCTTTAGCCAAGGAAGAAAATCTTCCAAATGTGTTCCGGCTACCTCTGGATTTTTCGATCTGGCTGAATCCTGTCTTTGAAAAGATCCAACCCTCAAAACTGGTTTTAATTGAAGCGGAATTATGGCCCTGCCTACTTGGTCAATGTAAAAGCAGGAACGTTCCCGTTGTCCAGGTGAACGGGCGAGTTTCTGAAAAATCGGTTCAACGGTATGGAAAGTTTCCGCCCTTCTTTCTGTGGATGGCCAAATCCATCAAACAGTTTTCCATGCGATCTCAAACTGATGCAGACCGGCTTTTGCAATTAGGAGTGGCCAAGGATAAAGTCGTGGTTACTGGAAACATAAAGTTTGATGTGACCTCTATCCAAATAGAGGACCAGCAAGAATGGAAAACAGATGGTATGATTCTGGTGTTTGGGTCCACCCGGCCTGGTGAAGAAGGCCCTATAATGGAAGCGTTGCTGAAACTGCAAAAAGAGTTCCCGGGCCTGATAGGGGTAATTGCTCCCAGACATATGGAAAGGTGCCGCGAAGTCGAAGATTTGATTCGAGAATTTAAAGTAGAGTATACCCTGCTCTCTCAATTGAATGATCTATCAAACTGGACAGGTACTCTCTTACTGGTAGATAAACTGGGGAAGCTCAACTCCCTATATAGCAAGGCTACCGTGGCCTACGTAGGGGGCGGATTCAACCCCCGGTTTGGCGGACACAATATTCTCGAACCAGCGGGATTGGGAAAGCCCGTATTGTTCGGCCACTACATGAACAATTTTGAGGAAGAAGCCAAACTTCTCACTCAATCCGGAGGCGGCATTCAAATGCAAAGCGAGGAAGAATTGTACCCACACCTTCACCGCCTTCTTAAGGATTCGACAGAACGCCAAAAGCTCGGCCAGTCCGCAGAAAAAACAGTGAAGGCCAACAGCGGGGCCTTACGCCAGAATATTGAACTGATTCGCTCGACATAACCCCAGGCTTGCTGATTGATGATTTTTCTATATCACCTTCTATCCATTTTTTTGGCAGTCCTTCTGGTTCCTCTGTTCTCACTCACAACCTTGTTTTCCAAACATAAGTGGAAAGGCCTGGCTCATCATTTTGGATGGGTGCCCGCTAAAAAACCAGGATCGCAAAAACAAACCCTCTGGTTGCATGCCCTTTCGATGGGTGAGGTGGTTGCCGCCACACCCGTTCTGAAAATAGTGAGAAAGCAAAATCCCGAACTCTATATCGCCCTCTCCGTCACCACAGATTCCGGTTATACCACTGCACTTAATCTGGATTTTTTAGACAGCATTTTTTTCCATCCCCTCGACTGCCTGCCGTTCACCCAACTGGCCTTGAATCGGATTGACCCAGACCTGTATGTCGTGACCGATACTGGATTTTGGCCAGGTTTGATCGATTTACTTCATAGAAAAAAGATACCTGCTATTTTATTCAATGGTCGTATCTCCGAACGATCGACTCGGAGGTATCTCCGTATGGGCTCTCTTTTTAAAGAAACCTTCCAAAAGTTTAATCGGCTTTGCATGCAAAATACCAAAGGGGAAAAAGCCGCTCTGGCATTGGGTGCAGAAAGAGGGCAAATTGAGGTGATCGGTGATTCAAAATACGATGCCCTGCAACCCATGAATCAAGAGGAAATAGAGCGGTTACGACAATCCTTGAAACTGCAGGCAGAAACACCGGTATGGATAGCGGGAAGCACCCATACGGGTGAAGAAGAAATTATCCTGAACGCGCACAGGCATTTATTGACGAAACATCCCGAGTTGGTATTGATTCTAGCACCACGGAGATTGGAACGAATGGAAGAGGTGATCACTCTACTTCAAAAGAAAAGCTTATCTTTCTCCCGCAGATCGTCACTGGAACATGCCGGGCCTGCCTCAGTTATCCTTCTCGACACCATGGGTGAATTGGCTCAGGTATATTCATTAGCGCAGGTGTCATTTGTGGGAAAAAGTTTGATTCAACCGGGTGGAGGTCACAGCCTGATCGAACCCCTGTCATATGGCCTGCCTGTGTTGCATGGACCGTATGTAGAGAACATCGGTCACGTATCTGAAATAGCTTGCAAACAAGGGCTGGCCTTCCAGGTAGCCAACCTTGATGCACTGGAGAAAAAAGTCAACACGCTATTAGAAAATAACTCTCAACGTCTCGAAATCAAGGGAAAAGCCAAAAATTTTATCGCCCAGCAACAGGGCGCCTCGAAAAAAATATCGCAAACCCTGCTAAAGCTTCTGGAATCCAAATCCCTTATAGAGCACTAAAGTTTTTTCAGAAAAGAGGTAGGCCCTAACAAAAATGTGACTAAAGTATACGAATAAAGGACGTTATAATCTTAAGTCATTTTCACAGCATTAAATTTTCTGAGAAAGCGTCTTTTATGACCATAAAGTGGTTGGGCAGGTTCAGAGAGGTATTGGACCATATTTATGATATGGCTTTTATCATTGAGCCTTCGAGCGGAAAAATTTTAATGGCCAACGCCCGCGCTTGCGATACCCTGGGTTATTCATATTCGGAAATCACTTCCCTCAAACTGGAAAACATCCACCCTTTCGACCTAGCATCTGTTTTCGAATTTGCGGAAAATGTTAGGGCGCAACATGGGACCATTCAAGATAATCTTTACTGCAAAACAAAAGGCGACAAATTTTTCCCGGCCGAAGTTTCGGGAAAATTTTTTAATACAGATGGGAGAACATTCATGGTAGTTACCGTTCGTGAAATTTCCCAACGAAAGAATCAGGAAGCTCTGTCAGGCACCAAGCTTCGTGAATTGGAAGAACTTGTCCAGAAACGAACTGAAAAACTTGAGAATCAAAATAAGTTGCTTCAACATGAGATGAAGCAAAGAAAAGAAGCCGAAAGGCGAGTCCGCCATGAAAGGCAGAATCTATACAACATGCTGGACTCACTCCCAATGGCTTTTCATTTGCAGGCCCCGGATTACACCGTACCGTTCGCCAATAAAGTTTTTCGGGAAAGGTTCGGGGCCCCGCAAAAAAGGAAGTGCCATGACTTGATGCATAAAAGCTCACTACCTTGTGAGGTTTGCACCACATTCAAGGTTTTTGATCACGGGAAAAATGAAGTAACAGTCTGGGAGGCATTGGACGGGCGAACTTATATTACCGTGTGCACTCCGTTCACGGATGTTGATGGCAGTCCCCTGGTGATGGAAATGGCCCTGGACATCACGGATCAGGAAAAGGCCAAAAAGGATGCCATCCTTGCTAAGGAAGAGGCTGAAAAATCCAGCCGCGCTAAAACTGAGTTTCTTACCTGCATGAGTCATGAACTCAGGACTCCGATGAACGCCATTCTGGGGTTCAGCCAATTATTGGGCATGGATAGGGAACAACCTTTAAGTCCAATTCAGAAAAACAATGTTCAACATATTTTAAAAGCAGGTCAACATTTGCTTGAACTCATCAACGAGGTTCTGCATCTGTCTAAAATGGAAGCTGGACATATTTCCATTTCTACTGAGGATGTCCAACTCAACACCTTGATCTCTGAAGTGGGTGATCTCATCCAACCCATGCTGAATAGTAAAAATTTGAGCTTTATGACCCTATCTACTGATAGGACTGTTATGGCTGACCGAGTGCGGCTAAAACAGGTGTTGTTGAACTTAATTTCCAACTCCATCAAATATAATAGTCATGGGGGTAGCGTTTCTGTTGAGTGTGCAAAACTTGATGGCCAAAAAATTAAAATCAGCGTTCTAGATACCGGTATTGGGATCAAACCGGAAAACCTGAAAGAAATTTTTCAACCGTTTCAGCGGATTGACTCTAAAACTGACACCATAGAAGGAACCGGAATTGGGTTGACCCTTTCCCTGAAATTGACCGAACTCATGAACGGCACTCTTGAAGCCCAAAGTAAAGAAGGTCACGGGAGTTGTTTTTCTATAATTCTTCCTGAAAGCAATAATCATCCCATCAAAGAGCCTAAGCCAGCAACCGGGATGGATTCCACTCGTTCTGAAAACTCGAAAAATAGTTTTAAGGTTCTTTACATCGAAGATAATGCTTCAAATATGGAGTTGGTGGCCTCAATTTTGTTCCGCCAGAATTTATATTTTTTGCGAGCACCGGATGCAAGGTTGGGCATCGAACTTGCCAGGAGTCACCAACCTGATTTGATATTAATGGATATTGAATTACCAGGTATGAACGGCTTTGAAGCTTTAAAAATTATCAAGAAGGAGCCGTCCCTTACTTCGATTCCTGTTATCGCCTTGAGTGCCAATAATATGGAATCCGATATCCAAAAGGGATTATCAGCAGGATTCACCGATTACATTACAAAACCTATTAAGGTCACACCCTTTTTACAAAAGGTAAATCAGTATCTAACCTGGATACAGCCATAAAGGTTCTTTCCTCCCTTTGACGGGCCTTGAATAATATCTTTCCCTGATGAAAGCGTCTTACCATTCGCCTAAGCCAACACAGCCCAAGTCTTTTCCTTGCCCCCTACCCGTCAATTATTTTTTGGAAGTTATTTTACTTACAAAAGAAATTGCCAAAGTAGCTAAAAGAAAAGCCGGAACCAGTTCATAAACTACGGTATCGGACAAGCCGATTGCTTTCCAGATTAGGGTTGTTAAAAATCCAATCAGCATTCCAGCGATGGCTCCCTGCCGGGTTATTTTTTTCGAGTACAGGGTAAATAAAATAACCGGACCAAAGCTTGCACCCAAACCCGACCATGCAAACAGCACAAACCAGAAAATAACCCGAGTCTCACCCATCGCAATCAGCATTGCCCCTATGCCCAAAAACAGAACCGTTGCCCGACTGACCCATAGAATTCTTTCGTGCGAAAGTGATTTCTTAAGTATTTTGGAATAAACATCATGCGCCACCGCCGAAGCGGCAACCAGAATTTGCGCTGATACGGTGGACATGATTGCCGCCAGGACTCCTGTCAGAACTATCGCCGTTAACAGGGTCGGCAGTAATTGTTCGGCGGCTTTGGGGAACAAGTGTTCGGGGTCATCTAATCCAGGAAACAAAGCCTGACCACAAATTCCCAATACTATGGATGAAGAATAAACGGTAAGACCCCATCCCAAAGCAATCCAAGTTCCTTTTTTAATGGTTTCAGTATTTTTCGCCGCCATGTAACGGGTGATGACATGAGGTTGACCGGGATAACCAAGCCCTATCCCTAATAAGCCCACCATAGACCCCAAAAATACTGCGACCGATTTCCCACCCATCCAGGTTAATGTTTCGGGGGAAACTTTGCCTACTTCCAGCCACATCCCGGAAAAGCCTCCCAAATGGGTCAGTGCCACCCCTGAAAGAATGACCAGTCCTAATACCATAATGATTCCTTGCGCAAAATCAGTCCAGGCCACTGCCCTTACTCCCCCCATCATGGTATAAATCAGCACAATTGCACCTCCTACAGAAATGCTAAGGATATGGGGAATTCCAAAAATAGCATCGAAGGTTTTTCCGATGGCAGTGAATTGCGCCGCCACATAAGCCATCATGCAGGAAAAAATGATAACCACAGAAATTATGCGCAGGATATGGGTTTTGTCATGGAAATGGTTTTCGAAATAGTCGGGCAGGGTAATAGCGTTGCTCTCTTCAGAATGTTTGCGTAGTTTCTCAGCAAGGAATAACCAATTAATGAGATAGCCCAACAGGCAACCAGGCAAGAACCAGATTGCCGATAAACCTTCTTTATAAGCCAGGCCCACCGTTCCCAGAACGGCCCACGCACTTTCTGAACTGGCGGTGGAAGAAATAGCTGTCACCCATGCCTTCAACGACCGGTCGGCGAGGAAAAAATCCAACGGAGAACGGGTCATTCGGGAAGTCCACACACCAATACCCAACATAGCCACCACATACAGGGTGAATACAATAACAATGGTTCCGGAAAGTTCCGTCATGATGGTTTCAATATTTTAGGAATGTGATAAAATCCATCTTCTTTAATGCGTCACCCCAACATTTGACCCCGGATATCCTGATCTATGAATCCCTACGAACCCAATTCCATCGAAGCCAAATGGCAGGCTTACTGGGAAGAACGTAAAACCTTTCAAGTTGAACGGGATTCTTCCAAGAAGAAATATTATTTGCTAGAGATGTTCCCTTACCCTTCCGGGAGAATCCACATGGGCCATGTTCGCAACTACACCATTGGCGACACCCTGGCCCGGTTCAAACGCATGAAAGGCTTTAACGTCCTCCATCCATTAGGTTGGGACGCTTTTGGAATGCCCGCAGAAAACGCCGCCATTAAAAATAATACCCACCCTGCCCAATGGACGTTTGAGAATATACGTACCATGCGAGAGCAAATTAAGGCCCTGGGACTCAGCTACGACTGGGACCGCGAGATCGCCACCTGTCACCCCGGCTATTATAAGTGGAACCAGTGGCTTTTTCTAAAGTTCCTTGAAAAAGGACTCGCTTATCGAAAAAACTCCACCATCAATTGGTGCGAAGACTGTCAAACGGTGCTCGCTAATGAACAGGTTGTAGACGGGTGTTGCTGGCGATGCGATAACGAGGTCCTGCAAAAACAACAAGAAGGCTGGTTCTTTAAAATTACAGCCTATGCAGACCGACTTCTCGAAGGTTGCAAAACTCTTTCTGGTAAATGGCCGGAACAGGTACTGACCATGCAGAAAAATTGGGTTGGTAAAAGTTACGGTGCAGAGGTAGATTTTAAAGTCTCTCAGAGTGACGAAGTAATTAAAATTTTCACAACTCGTCCAGATACCTTGTACGGAGCCATGTTTATGGTGCTGGCTCCCGAGCATCCACTCACACAAAAGCTGTCGCGTGAAACGGAACAGGAAAAAGCCATAGATGACTTCGTACAGAAGGTAAAAAAACAAGACACTATCGCCCGGACCAGCGAATCCGGCGACAAGGAAGGAGTGTTTACCGGAGCTTATGCAGTAAACCCCTTAACGGGAGAATCCATCCCTGTGTGGACGGCTAACTTTGTTCTTATGGATTATGGCACCGGCGCGATCATGTCCGTTCCTGCTCACGACCAGCGAGATCTGGATTTTGCCCGCCAATACCAATTATCTGTTCGAGTAGTCATTCAACCCGAAAACCATTCGCTGGATGCGGATACGATGTCGGAAGCATTTACCTCCGATGGAGCTATGGTCAGTTCTGGTAGTTTTGAGGGCTTGGTCGGTCAGGAAGCCCGCCGCAAGGTTTGCGAATTTTTGGAAGAGAAAGAGATCGGAAAAGCCACCATCAATTACCGGCTTCGCGATTGGGGAGTTTCCCGGCAACGTTATTGGGGAACACCCATTCCGGTTATCCATTGTTCAGATTGTGGAATTGTTCCTGTGCCCGAAGACCAACTTCCGATTGAGTTACCTCTCGATGCGCAATTAGGAGAAAAAGGCCAGTCGCCTTTGCACAACCTGGAATCTTTTTATAAAACTTCCTGCCCAAAGTGCGGCTCCATTGCCCGCCGCGATACTGACACACTGGATACTTTTGTTTGCTCTTCCTGGTATTTTGACCGCTATACCTCACCCCGACAAGAGCAAGCACCTTTTGACAAAGAGGATAATAATTACTGGATGCCTGTAGACCAATATATCGGCGGCATTGAGCATGCAATTTTGCATCTCCTTTACTCCAGATTCTTCAATCTGGTATTAAATGATCTTGGGTTAACGCAGGTCCCGGAACCTTTTGCTCATCTACTGACACAGGGCATGGTTATCAAAGACGGAGCCAAAATGTCAAAGTCTAAAGGAAATGTTGTGGACCCAGACGAAATCATCCGCACCTATGGGGCCGACACCGCAAGAATCTTTATCCTCTTCGCCGCACCTCCGGTGAAAGATCTGGAATGGAGTGATCAGGGTGTAGAAGGATGTTCACGTTTTTTAAAAAGAGTCTGGCGCATTTTCGGCGATTTCGTTGATGAAATCAAAACCGTAAAATTACCTGAGAAATCTTTTACTACCACCATTCCCGAAATCAAATCCCTTCGGCGAATGACCCATATCACCATTAGACGGGTAACAGATGATATTGAAACCCGGATGCAGTTCAATACCGCAATAGCCGCGATTATGGAACTGGTCAATCATCTCTTCAGCTTCAAGGAATGGTGGCAAAATAATAAGGATGAAACGGCGCGTATGGCAATACGGGAAGCACTCGAAACATTGATCCTTACGTTGTCACCGTTTGCTCCACACATTACCGAAGAAATGGGATCTCGAATGGGGCTTTCCCAAACCCTGGATCAATTGGCTTGGCCTCAATATAATGAAGCGCTAACACAAACAGATGAAACGTTGATCGTCCTTCAGGTCAATGGTAAAGTAAGGCAGAAACTTTCTGTTGAATCTGATATCAACGATGACGATTTAAAAGCCCGCGCCCTTGAAGATGCAAAAATTCAGGAATGGACCCAGGGTAAAGAGGTCAAAAAGGTCATCGTCATTCCCAAAAAGCTTGTAAATATTGTTGTCCAATGAATCGAAGCCAGTTTTCGTTAAATTTCTGGATACTTTTCGCCGCCTCTCTGTTTTTTAATGGCTGCGGGTATCATTTGGTAGGAACCGGCTCCTCTCTGCCAACAGAATTAAAAACCCTATCAATATCTGTTTTCAGCAATAGCTCCTCGGAGCCAGAAATTCACCGGGAATTAACAAGCAATATTATTGATTCTTTCATTACAGATGGCAGGCTTAAAGTTGTGGGGAAGGGTAGTGCCGATATGGTAATGAAGGGAACCCTTTATTATTATGATTTAAAAGCCGTCTCCTTCAGCTCCAACGATTTTGTCTCTGACTACATCGTAGAACTGGGCGTGGATGTTCAGGTTATAGACAAAGTAAATGACAAGCTCTATATGAAAGATAAATTCAAAACCAAATGGGACTACAGAGCCACCTCCGATATTGTCAACACCGAATCTGCCCGGCTTGCAGCGCTCGAAGAAGCTTATAAGGAATTGGGAAATCGTTTGGTGAGCCTGCTCATTGACCAGTTTTAATTAATTTTTGCCCGTGACCCCCAACAACTTAATTCTAAAAATTTCCAAAGAGAAAATTGAACCCTTTTATTTTCTCTATGGCCCTGAAACTTTTTACCAAACTGAAGTTATCAAGGCTCTAAACCAGAAATTGATCACCGATGATAATCGGGACTTCAACCTTGAAACCTTTGATGCCCGGGAAAGTACGGTGAACCATTGGCTTGGATCAGCCAGCACCCTTTCTTTCATGGGTGGAACAAAACTGATTGTAGTGCGTAATTTGCACGATGCCATTCCAAAAGATCAAGACGCACAAACCCTTATCGACTACGCAAATAACCCCATCCCTGAAACTTGTATGGTGATTACCTCTGACAAGGTCGATCGCAAGAGAAAAATATTTAAAACCCTAACGGGGCTAAAATCTGCCGTCGCCTGTGAAGCGCCCAAGGATAACGAGTTGACAAGCTGGCTCCGAAATCGGGCAGAGGAAAAAGGGTATGCATTAACCCCCGATGCGGCACGATCTCTGATCAACCGGGTGGGGGGCCGTCCGGGAATACTGGCTAAAGAACTGGAAAAAACTCTTCTTTATGCCGGAAAAAATAAATCTGTGTCAGAAAAGGACGTTGCAGAAGTCGTGGGAGAAACCAAGTTGGAAAATGTTTTTGCGCTCACCGATGCGTTGAAGACAAGAAACCCGGAAAAAGCCCTTCAACTACTCAACAACCAAATCGACCATGGAGAAGAACCTATAAAAATCCTGGGTACTATAACCTGGCAACTTAGAATGATCTGGGAAGTAAAGCATTACCAGGAAAAAAACCTGCCATCCGGCCAGATTGCTAAAGCCATGGGTGCCAATCCTTATGTGGTCGAAAAGGCTTTGCAACACACTCGGAGGTTCAGCATGCAACAACTGCGCAATGGCTATTTGGAGCTGGTAAAAACCGATAGAAGCCTGAAGTCCACCTCAATGGATCCTATAGCATTAATGCAAACGCTGATCCTGAATCTCTGCTACCAGCGTACTGCTGGATGAAATGACCAACCGTTTTATCTAACCCGTCGGACATGAGGTGCTGTGATATTTCTTCACAGGCTTTCATACGCTGGAGAACTAGTCGGGCCCTTACCAAATGGGAATTCGAATTATTAAGCGATTCGGTTGACTAAACGGGTGAGGCTGGAAACTTTTCGGGATGCGGCTCGAGAATGAAGAATACCCTTACCACCAACCTTGGCGATAGCTTTCTCGGCGATCTTTAATTCTTTCTGGGCCTGCTCTTTGTTGCCTGCCTCAGCTTCAGTACGTACTTTCTTTGACAACGTTTTGACCAAGGTGCGATAACCCTTGTTCCTTTCGTTTTTCTTTTCATTTTGCCGATTGCGCTTCAATGCTGATTTATGATTAGCCAAAAACTGTTCCTTTATATTGGGCGTTTAATACACATCGCCTCTAATCGGGCGACAGACAATAGCGGATTGATTTTTATACTTTATTCCTCCCTCATTGTCAAGTTACTGCAAGAAAAGTTCAAATATCCAGGATGGATTATCCATCCTCTGGAGGGGGAGGGAGAGAATTAAGATATTCCAGTAATCGGTTAAACTCTTTCTTGAAAACTCTATAAAGCTGGGGGGCCTGGCTCAAGTCTTTGTTCCGACCGGCCCGTTCCAGATGGAGAGTCGCTTCTCGCACTGGCCCTGCACAAATATTGGAAGACGCTCCTTTTAACGCATGTGCCCTTTCTTCCACCTCATGAGCATCACCGGCCTCCAAGGCAAATAGAAGTTGTCGAGAATGCTCGGCGGCGTCTTCAAGATACGCCGCAACGATCTCAAGAAACAGTTCTTCATCATCGTCACAGAGTTCTAAAGCGGCCTGTTTATTCAAAACAGGTTCCTGCTCATCCGGCATTGTCTTGATCCAGCAAAGCTTGAATTTTTCCTATTAAGCGTTTGATATCCACCGGCTTGGTATCATAATCATCGCAACCGGCTTTGATAGCCTTATCCCGGTCAGTAGTCATTGCATGTGCCGAAAGGCCTAAAACAGGAATGGGTTGGGTTTCGGGATTATCTTTCAATGTGCGAACAGCTTCCCATCCATCCATTACCGGCAAGCTCATATCCATAAGAATCAGGCTGGGTGATTCGGAAGAAGCCATATTCACACCTTCTTGACCGTCCACGGCAATGATTACCTCAAAGCCCTTACGCTCCAAGCGCCGGGACAGCATGTCCCGATTCATTTCATTATCTTCAACAAGAAGGATTTTGGTCATTGCAAAACTTTGATATTCCGTCTGTTAGTTTTAAAATCCTCTAAGATCAGAGCACTGATTTTTTGAGGGATATTATAGGAAATTCAGCAGGCTTTGTCATGTCGAGATATATAATATCCTGCCCATGAATCCGATACAAGTCCCTTCTAAAAACCTGACTGGGTATCAAAGTTGAAATATTGAATACTTATTGGGAGGAAATGCTCCTTAAATGGTTACTCTCTCTACCCCATTGTGGTGAGCCAGCCCTAACATTCTCTAGGAAAAAGAACAACTGGGGACCAGAAAAGGCAAATTGCCTTTTTAAACCATTCAATTTCCTGGGAGCCTTCCGGTTTTTTTAAGTAGCTATTGGCACCATTTTCATAGGCATGCAAAATATCTTTAGAAGAGGAAGAGGTCGTCAACATAATGGTAGGCAACTTTTTTAAACGGGGGTCTTCCTTGATAATTTTCGCCACCTCTAAACCATTCTTTTTAGGAATTCTGATATCCAGAAAAATCAGATCTGGATTAGGGTATTGGGCTTCATCCTCATATTTCCCTCTATGGAATAAATAATCTACCGCCTGGTCTCCATCCCGAACCCACTGAACCGAAGCTTTTTTGCAACAACCCTTTACGGTATTTTCTATAAACTCGTAATCATCAGCATCATCCTCTACGACCAACACTGACACACTGCCTTTAACATTTGCAATCGCTTTAATCATTGGCTGTGCCTTTCTTGAAGTTTAATAATAAATACCGATCCTCCCCCATCAGGCAGATTTTTAACTTTAATCGCCCCTCCATGGCCAACGACAACCTTTCTACAAATGGCCAAACCCATTCCTGTACCTGGAATCTGGGGATTGAGCCGCTCAAAGGGTTGAAAAACCAGATCTGCATATTCGTCCTTGATTCCAACGCCATTGTCCTGCAGAACAATATTTATAAATCCCTCGTCTTCTAATGCTGAAGAAATATTTATCACCGGAAGAACATTTTCTTTTCGATACTTGAGAGAATTGGAAATGAGGTTTTGTAATAATTGAACCATTTGGGTCTTATTCGCTTCAATGACCGGTAACGGCTCAGAGTGCACCTCACCTTTTGCTTCCATTATCTCGAACGACAAATTGGCCAATACCTCAGACAGAACATCGTTCAAATTAACTCTTTCAAAAGTACTGGAATGGCCCGCTAATCTGGAATATTCCAGGATATCATCCATTAACAATCTCATTCTCTTGCCGGAGTTAATTATTTTATCCAGCAGGAATTTTTCGTTTTCGGAAAAATGCGTATCGTTTTCAAGCAGAGATCCGGCAAAGTTAATGATCTTTCTGACCGGGGCCATCAAATCGTGAGAAGCGATGGTTGCGAAATTTTCCAAATCCTGATTGCTTTGTTTCAATTCCGCCAGTTTGATATTCAGGTAGGCATGCGTTTTATGTTGCTCTGCGTGAGCTTCTTTCAATTCAGCTTCATCCTGTTCAATTTGCCAATTACGCTTTAACAATTCTTGATTGGCATCATTCAATTCCCGTAGTTTTGTATTCAGAGCCTTCTCAAGTTTTTTACTTTCCGTAACGTTTTCCCAATTAACCACATAAGCCTCTAACTGGCCTGCTTCATCGTAGACGGCATTAACAGCCGTCCTTAAAATCACATCTCCAAATTCAAAATCCGCCTCGTGAGGGAGTGCAGATGGGTTTCTTAAAATGGCTTCTACTTTTTGAGGGTTCCTGTGAAACCTGTGGATGGAGCCACCTTGAATAGCATCGACTCTTAATTGAAACACTTCCTGAATTTCTGGTTCAATCGCTTCCAGGGTTTTTTTGGCGTGTGCATTCATATAAATAAGATTAAATTCCTTATCCGCAACAAAAACATTGGCCTGTAAATGTTCAATACAGGAATGCAGATCGATAGGGATCTTAATCAATATCTAATCCTCCCTCGTAATTAAGTTAAGCCATTAATCTAAATTAAAATATCTTCCTAAATGGTAAAATCCAAATTTGATCTGTATGAAATTTTAAGCAGGCATTATAATATATAATTTACAAATGAATACTGATATCAGATTATTTTAATACTTATTTAGGCGTCCGATATTTTCCGAATATCCTTATATTTTAAGTTGCATCCTTATTGCAAATGCCTCCACCTGAACAAAGCGATTGACTGAACAAATCCAAATATCATCATTGCGAGAAGGCAACTGCAACGAAGCAATCCAGAATACTCACTTGAAACATGAAGACTATGGATTGGCTATTTCAAGTCTGGATCACCGCGCTCCTTTCCGTTGCTAGCGATGACGATTAAATGGGAACACCTTCAGGCTTATATGCAAACTATCAGGCCCACCTATTCAACCTTAACGCTTGAGCCGACCCCCGCCAACCGGTATGATCCCAATCCATGAACCCCGAAATTAAATCAGCATATCTTGCGGCAGATGGCCTGACAGAACCTCTATTAGATGAACTGAATGGGGTCATTGCTGTTCATGATCGGCTTATTCTTTCCAGCAAAACTTTCATAGATGCTCATTGGGCGCAGAATACCTGGGTCAATCCACAGACCCTTCATATCGACTCCATCAATGATGCAGCCAAAAAATTGAAAGCCATTCAGCCCAACTGGTGCCTGTATTCCTTTACTCTTCACCGCAGGGCGAATTTGATTCTGGAAAAACTACAAGCTGTTAAATTCAATCCTATAGTTTTTTCTTCATTATCACCCGTCCCGCCAGGCACATTCACATTATTAGATGAAAATACCCTGCTCGCATCGGCAGATTGTTCAAGTCCATTCCCGAACGGCGAAGCACATTTTGTCGAAGATAAAAATGGGCCTCCTAACCGGGCTTATTTGAAACTTTACGAAGCACTCACTCTTGCCGGAGTAAAACCCGAACCAGGTGAGTTCTGTATTGATGTAGGAGGCAGTCCGGGAGGATGGGCCTGGGTGATTCAACAATGCGGCGCAGAGGTTTTAAGCATCGACCGTTCTCCACTTTCTCCATCGGTCGCTAAATTGCAGGGAGTCACGTTCCAGAAGCGCGATGCTTTTTCCCTGCTACCCGAAGACTTTGAGCGAGAAGGTAAAACAGTCGATTGGCTGTTTTCAGATTTAATCTGTTATCCGGAAAAACTTTATGAGTGGATTCTGAAATGGGTGGAGTCGGGAATTTGCAAAAATTTTATTTGTACCCTTAAGTTCAAGGGCAAACCAGATCGTTCGATCATCGAACAATTTGCCACCATTCCGAACAGCAAGGTCCTGCACCTCTTCCACAACAAAAATGAACTGACTTGGTTCAAACTTTCGGGCCTAGCCCAATGGAAATGAGCAATAGTTTTTTCAGCACTCAAAATGTATTAGCAGATTGATAATTTATTTCTATTTGCCTCCCTCGTTAGAGGGCAGCCAGCCGGGTCAGGTCCTTAGCCGCGCTCAGGATATCTGTTTTTCCCAATTGTTCTGCCAACGATACCGACTCATCAAAACAAGCTTTAAACTGCTCACGGTTCCCCATTATCCAATGCAAAGGACACATGGAAAATAGCGGTTGCAAAATTTTTAAGGAGTCCTGAAGCTCCCGTCCCATTCGCACCCGATTCTGTAAAGTGGCAATACCTCTTTCAAACGCTCCATACAAAGAAATAAAGCGTTTATCCCTTATTTTTTCTCCATTGTGCGCATCTTTTAAAATCCCCAAAGCTTTTTCCCAATCACATTTTCTCCAGAAAGTGATGCCCACTATCGAGAGGATGGCAGAAATGCCCTGTCTATCATCAATCTCTTTGAACAATTTCAGCGCTTCTTCAAAATGGTTGAGGGCTTTTTGCAATTGTGCCTTTTCCCAGAAAGCAGTTCCTAATGCGGTTTTTACCACGCCATGCAAACTCACCTCTTCCCTGGCATCAGGCAATACCTTATTCAGACAAGCAATTGCGGCTTCATATTTTCTTACCTGCTGGCAGGCATTGGCATATTCCACCGACTTTTCCACCGTCTCAAACCTATCGCCCTTTAACCGAATGGATTCCAGATTTTCTTGTAATTGCGATAAATTCATTTTGTCCTTATATTTAATAGGGAACTTTTTAGCTCACTCTTCATCTAACTATTGCTGGTTTTAAGATGCAAAAAAGCGGAAAGTAATTTAATTTTTTTTAACCTGACTAAGGACATTCCAAAATGTTTAAAGAAATAAATGCTCACAAGGTACAGGAGATGGTTGAAGAAGAATCTGTAATCGTGGTCGATATTCGCGATCCAGGGTCTTATTCCTCCGGCCATATTCCTAATGCTATATCGCTCAACGACAGCAATGTTAAAGAGTTTATCGAAAAGACTGATAAGGAAAAGCCGTTGGTCGTTTGTTGCTACCACGGTATCTCAAGTCGTGGTGCCGCCGAATACCTCTCGCAAAATGGATTCAAGGAAGTCTATAGCATGACCGGAGGATTTGAAGCCTGGCCCGATTAGCCAAGGTAACGCTGGACTAACTGAAATAATAATTTTTTCTGATAAACGGTATTGGGGAAGTCTCAGCCGCATACCCTCTCACCTCTTCTAGTGAGGGAAACTATGCTTATCTATCCAATTTAAAGAACATCACTGCAAATACGATACTGGATATCATAAAAAATATAATCAGGGGTGTACGCCAACGCCCTTCATAAGGAATAAATTTTCCTTCCCAACGCCAATACATATAAAAGGCATCTCCCCAAAATGCTGAAACCACAGGTACAAAACTAAAGTAAAACGGAATCAATATCATAGAAGAAACAAGACTGAGTTCTAAAAATATTGCTTTGATAGCACCTAAAACGGATACGGTTCCCAGAGCTATGCCATGCAGGGAGTTAAGGTCCATTTTAACGGACCCTTTATTGCCTTGGGACTCAGGAGCAGAAACTACAGGAGGAGGAATATTTTGTGAAGATTTTTTTTGACTGCGAAAATAATTTTCAAATATGACCCCGCAATTCACACAAGACTCAGACTCAATCTGCTCGGAACCACATTTAGGGCACTTCATCGTTTAGACTCCGAATTCAAACAGTTCTATCAGCCCCACATTGGTCCTTTGATTACGGAAGCATGCCTTTCTCCTTGTATCGGCGCAATGCATCCGGGCAATTGCAGTTTCGTTCAATTCCTTGCAGACTCTCAAAGACCTTGCGAATTAAATCAGGAAATTTTTTAATCGCCGCATCGACTTGCTTTCGCTCCTCTTCTGTTTGCATACCTTCAAACAATTCGCCCTTCTTGAATTCTCTGGGTTTTACCCCTTCGGCATAATTTGTCAGATAACAGAAAGGCGTGTAACACATTTCCATTTCGCGGGCGAGAAAAGCCTCCGGAGCAAGGGTCATGCCGACCAAATCAGCACCCAGAATACGAAGTTTCCTGATTTCCGCCGGGGTCTCCAAACGCGGCCCTTCGGTACATGCGTAGACAGCCTCTTCATGATGAGGTAGTTCACTCGCGTGCAGGGTATCGTGCAAGGCGGTAGCAATTTGCGGGCAAAAGGGTTGGTTCTGGCGGATGAACCCAATCCCTGTATCCTTAAAAAAAGTAGTTTCCCGATTGCGGGTTTCATCAATGATATCGTGCGGTATCACAAAATCTCCCGGCTTGAAGACCGTATTGATAATTCCTGGGCCAGACCAGGAAATAATCCGTTCGACTCCGCATTGTTTCAGAGCATGGATGTTAGCCCGATAATTAACAAAAGGAGCCGTAAGGGAGTAATCCGTTTCTCCATGGCGAGATAAAAATAAAAATTCCTGGTTGGCAAAACTAAAGCAGTGAATGGGAGCACTTTTACCGTAAGGAGTATTTAAAACTTCACAATCCTTTTCCTGGCCCAGGGCCTGCCCGGTGAGAAGATGGTAGGCTCCACTGCCACCAATCACTGCAATGGGAACAGTCATTCGCTTTAATCGAGGTAGGTTTCAATATCGCCAACATAGTTGGCGGCAGATTCGCGGATACCGCGAATCTCTTCTTCAGTCAATTCGCGTTTTACTTGTGCTGGCGAGCCCAGCACCAGACTTTTTGGCGGAATCTTCGTGTTCGGGGTGACCAATGAACCCGCGCCTACAATGGACTGTTCCCCCACTTCCGAGCCATCCATAATAATTGCGCCCATGCCAATGAGACACTGCGATCCAATGGTACAGGCATGCAGAGTAACATTGTGGCCCACAGTCACTTCATCCCCAATAATCAAAGGAAGGGTTTTGCGTGCCACATGTAAAACACAGCCATCCTGAATATTGGTGCGTTTGCCAATGCGGATGTGATTCACATCGCCTCGAATCACTGCGTTAAACCACACACTGCTTTCTTCACCAATCTTTACATCACCAATGATCTGCGCGCTTTCTACTACCAGAGAAGAATCGTCTATCTCCGGTTTTTCGCCTTTAAATGAATGGATCATGTTGAATCCTTTGAAAAATTAAAATACCTCTACTGGCACCTGGCAATAATATATCAAGCCGCCAAAACTCTTTTCTCACCAGAAAGGGTTATTGCTATCTGCCCCCACGGCTAGTGGAGTGCCTCCACTGGCACCTGGCAATAATATATCAAGCCACCAAAAAAATTTTCTCGCCAGAATGAGTAATTGCTATCTGCCCCCACGGCTAGTGGTAATGTAACGTTATTATTAAATTAAAGTCCATTATAAAAACAGCCGGACCGAGCCCGGTGGAAATAGGCTCCATCGCATTCGTCAGCTTCGCCAAGGCGTTAATAGCCAATTTGAGTTTTGGAGGTGTCCACAACTTTAACGCGAATAGCCCGATAACTTTTCTCTGCCAACGCTTGTCGATTTAGCTCCGCTGAAATTTCCGGCAAAATCATTACAGTCGCCTTAAGCCTGGGTGCTTTCAGCAAAGTGAATAAATGCCTGATAAAACTATCTCCATAATGGGCAATCGTTGGCTTATGACCATCATGATAACGAATCACCACAGGTAATACAGGTCGTTTAGTAAGAACAGCCGATTCAAAGACCGCAGACTTGAAGGGAACGACATCAGTTCCATCTGTTGCCTGAGCTTCTGGAAACAGGATTACAGAATGGTCAGCGTTTAAGCGTTCCCCAATATCCTT
>Ga0233439_10002142_pt1 | contig 22861 bp, 20 predicted proteins | sample SI_123_September_6_FD_182713 | JGI IMG/M metagenome (GOLD analysis project Ga0233439, IMG submission 182713) | Seawater microbial communities from Saanich Inlet, British Columbia, Canada - SI_123_September2016_100_MG | ecosystem: Environmental > Aquatic > Marine > Inlet | place: Canada: British... | reverse complement strand
CCGGGTCTGGCCCTGGGTATTCTGACCGCAGATTGTGCACCGGTACTGTTTGCCGATGCAAAGGCAGGCGTCATTGGGGCCGCGCACGCGGGCTGGCGTGGTGCCTTGTCAGGTGTGCTGGAGGCAACGGTTCAGGCCATGGTAGATCTCGGGGCCCGGCGGGATGGTATTTCTGCTGTGGTCGGCCCCTGCATCGCCCAGGTGTCATACGAAGTCGGGGCGGAATTCCATGCCACTTTCGTGGCCGAGGATGCCGGATACGCAAATTTTTTCACAGCATCGCCAAAGGCCGGACATTTCCAATTTGACCTCGCAGGCTTTGTGATGAACCGCTTAAGCAGCCTCGGTTTAGGACAAAGCCATGATCTGGCTTTGGACACCTATGCCGACGACGATTTGTTCTACAGCTATCGGCGGACCTGCCATCGGGATGAGCCTGATTATGGTCGCCAAATTGCAGCAATCGCCCTTGGGGAGATGAAATCATGACCATCCAATCCGTTCAGGCTGACCGCTTTTCCATTCCCCTGCCCGAAACCCTGTCAGATTCCACCCATGGTGAGATGTCCCATTTTGAATTGGTCACCGTACGCATCACCGATGCCGATGGGGTCGAGGGCCTGGGCTATACCTACACCGTGGGTACGGCGGCCAATGCCATCGTCAGTCTGGTGCGCGATGATATGACGCCATTATTGCTGGGCGCGGACGCTGACCGGGTAGAGGATCTGTGGCAGCGCATGTGGTGGCATCTGCACTATGCCGGGCGCGGTGGGCCGACTTCCTTTGCCATATCCGCCATAGATATCGCCCTATGGGACCTGAAGGCCAAGCGTGCCGCGCAGCCGCTTTGGCGCTTCCTGGGAGGGCATAACGCAGAGGTCACCGCCTATGCCGGCGGCATCGATTTGTTCTTCCCCCTCGAAAAGCTATTGGCGCAAACGCAGGACAATCTGGATAAAGGTTTTCACGCCATAAAGATGAAAGTGGGCCGGGATAATTTAAGCGAGGATCTCGCCCGCGTCGCCGCCATGCGGGACTTCCTGGGCGCGGATTTTCCCTTGATGGTAGATGCCAATATGCGCTGGCGGGTGGATCAGGCGATCCGTGCCGCACAGGCCCTGACGGAATACCGCCTCGTCTGGCTGGAGGAGCCGACAATCCCCGATGATCCGCAAGGTCACGTACGGATTGCCCGCGAAGGCGGCGTGCCCATCGCGGCGGGCGAAAACCTGCATACCCTTTATGAATTCCGCAATCTGATAAATGCGGGCGGTGTGGACTTCCCCGAACCGGATGTCTCTAACTGCGGCGGCATTACGGTCTGGATGAAGGTGGCCCACCTGGCAGAGGCCAACAATCTACCCGTAACCTCCCACGGTGTGCATGACCTGCATGTTCATCTGTTGGCCGCCGTACCCAACAAATCATATCTCGAAGTCCACGGCTTTGGCCTGGAACGTTTCATTGCCAACCCCATGGTCCTGAACAAAACAGGCCACGCCGTCGCGCCTGAACGCCCGGGTCATGGTGTTGCGTTCGATTGGGACGGATTGGGCGTCTATCTGGCCTAGGGACATGGACCATCCACGAATCCGAAATGCCAAGTGGTTGTTCTTTGATCTTGGCGAGACCTTGGTTGACGAACGGCCTGCCTTATTTGAATGGACAAAGAGTTGCGTAACATTGTTGGACGGTATTGGCGTCAGCGCGACAGCGGAAGATTTGGATCAGGCCATTCGGAACGCGGCGACGGATTTCGATCCCAAGGCGATGCTGACTGGGGTGATGGCGCTGTCGGGTGGTCTATTGAATGCGGAAATCATCCGCCGGGACACCTCAATGCCGACTGATCTTCTTGTACTTTTCCCAGATGTTGAAGATCTATTGGCAACCCTTTCCCAGCGCTATTCCCTTGGCATCGTAGCAAACCAGAGTCCCGGCACCATCAAGCGCTGTGAAGATTGGGGCATCGCACGGTATTTTGAATTCATCCTTGGCTCCGCCGATGTGGGTCTGGCGAAACCTGACCCGGCAATATTTCAGATGGCGTTAAACCAGGCAGGCTGCACAGGCGGCGAGGCGGTCATGATCGGCGACCGTCTGGACAATGACATTCGCCCAGCCAGGAAGTTTGGCCTATCGACGATCCGTGTCCTTCAGGGCTATTACACAGGCCAGCAGCCACGGGATGACATTGACGTCGCGGATATCACCATTCCTGGCATTGCCGAATTGGCGTCGATTTTCGACTAGCATTTGCTGGACCTGAAACTCAGTGATATCGTTGATCGATATCCATAAATGGGGAGCATGCTATCATGAATTTAGCGGAACAACTCGACAAGATACGTGCCGGCGGGCTGGCAAAGCGCACGCCGGAGGAGCGCGCGGTTATGGCCGCGGGCACTCAAGCCCTGCGCGATAACGGTGCGGTTGATCGCGCCCTCAAGGTCGGCGACAGCCTGCCTGAATTCGCCCTGGAAAATGCCAAGGGTGATATTGTGCGTTCGTCCGACCTGTTGGCCCAAGGACCCATGGTGCTGACGGTTTTTCGCGGCGTTTGGTGACCCTACTGCAATGCAGAGCTGTATGCTTTGCAAGCAGTGTTAAAGGAACTGGAAAGCCTCGGTGCAAACCTGGTGGCATTGACGCCACAAATGCCGGAACATAACCGGGCCTCCACCAACAAAGGTGACCTTAATTTCCATCTGTTGACCGATCCGGGCAACGCCTATGCGGCCCAGCTTGGGCTTCGTTTTGAAGTGCCGGACGATCTAAAGGCAGTCTATAGCGGCTTCGGTCTTGAATTACCGAAATACAACGGCGATGAAAGCTGGACCCTGCCAATTCCGGCGCGCTTTGTGATCGATGGCGGCGGCATTATCCGGGCCACGGATATTGATGCGGATTATACCTACAGGCCGGAAGCGACCAAGACGTTGGAAGACCTTCGCGCCCTCGCCTAGGGAAGCCTACCAACCTGTCCCATAGCCCTTGAATGGTGTGGGTATGCGTTGGATATCCTGCACGACCTCGGCCAAGGGGCCGGGGTCGGTGTCCGTGGGGATGAACAGCGACAAGGTATCGGCCAGGCCCTGGTAACGTTCGGCAATCTTGGCCCCGATTTCGTCGTGGGTGCCAACGATGGCGAACAGGTCGACCACGTCGTCGGGGATCAGGCTGGCCATTTCATCCCAGCGTCCGGCACCTGGAAGGGGGTGCAGTTTCAGGCCAAGGTCTTCCATATTATGCAGACGCAGGACATGCCAATAGGCGCGCGTCGAACAATAAAAGGAAATCCGGAAGCGGATATATTCCTTCATCCTGGCCACCGCTTCTTCATCTGCGCCGGTGGCAATGAAAGCACCGGAGACGACCTCGATATTTTCCCGGGCTCGCCCGCCCGCCTGATGGCTGCGTTCCAGACCCTCGCCGATACGGGCCAGGGAAACTTCCTGCAAGTAGCGCTGGGTGGAAAATGGGTGCAGCCGGACACCATCCGCGACCTCTCCCCCTACCCGCAGCATGGCCGGGCCCACCGCCGACATGGCAATGGGAATACGTGGCAGGCCAAGCGGCTTTGGCGCAAAATTCGGCGTCGTTAGGGTCAGTTCATAATTATCACTGTGATAATCCAGCTTCTCGCCGGTTTCCCAGGCCCGCCACACAGCCCGGACAGCACCGATATAGTCCCGCATGCGGGGCGCGGGCGGGGTCCAGGGAATGCCGTATCGGCGTTCGTTATGCCCCTTTACCTGAGATCCGAGGCCAAGATAAAATCGCCCGTTGGAGGCTTTGTTCAAATCCCAGGCGGCATGCGCCGTAATGGTCGGGCTGCGGGGAAAGGCGATGGCCACCGCCGTGCCGATCTGTACCCGTTCCGTGGCCAATGCCGCAACCGCCAAGGGTGGAAACGGCCCGTGGGCGTTTTCCAAAGCAACGACACCATCGAACCCCGCGGCCTCCGCCGCCACAGCCTCCCTTTGTGCCTCCCGCAGGTCATCGTTGGGCAGATGATAGACAACACGCATTACGTATCCCTCAGTGATGTTGGCTCTTGTGGCAGGGCGCCAGCAATCATGCGCCCGAAGGTCACCATCTCCGGGCTGGTCCGCCGGTAGGTATCCAGTGCCGCCAGGATAGCAGGGAAATCTTCGGCCGCCGGCGTTTCCTGTTTCGCGAGTGGCGGCAGCTGGACGAATAGTTCTTCCACCGCCCCGTCTATGCCGGATAATAATTCAGCACGGGCGGCGTCCGTTTCAGGGCTTTCGAAAAGCGGTATTAAGACCTCGCCCAGATGGTTTAGATAGTCCGGCCAGCCCGCCAGTATTCGGTATAGCCCCGGCACAAACGGCGTGCCATCCACTTCCGTGCCAAGGCGCAAAAGGACGGCGCGCAGGTCACCCTCCGCCCCCATCACATCCACCATCGGCGGCAACGCAGGTAGGGCACGGGGCGGCTGCCAAGTATGGGTATGCTCCGCCCAACCCTCACCTTGGGGTCGACGTCCCGCCAGTAAATGCCGCAGCAAACCCGCAAACATCAAATTGACCGGTGCCACGCGGACAAAACCGGCACAGACCGTTACGATCACATCCTGGTCAGCTTCCGAGACGCCAAGGGTTTGCAATTGGTCCGTATCTATGGATTTCAAGGCCGGCAACGCCAGTTCACCGGCAACCCGCCACCCAGCGGTCTGGGCCTGACCGGAGCTGAAGGCCGGTGCCAGGGCGGACCAACACCATTCCAACCAGTTGGGCTGGGCGGGCCGGCTGGCCAAATGACGTTGCAATGAGGAGACATAGGGCACCGCCCATAGGCGGCGGATTTCATCATAGATTTCCGCGATAGACCCTGTCGCGGCGTCTTCTGACAGTTCCGTCAGCATATGGTCCCTCAGCTCTTTAATTTCCAGCCGTTACGCAGAACCAGATAGTTGATCGTCCAGATGATGGCGTTCAGTGCGATCATGATGCCAACGCCTATGGCAAGGGAGCCATCGGCCCGGTCGATGAAGGCATAGCGGAAGCCGTCGATCATATAAAAAAACGGATTTATCTGGCTTAAGCCATACCAGGGTTCAGGCAGACGATCGATGGAATAAAATGTGCCCGACAGAAAGGCCAGCGGCGTGATGATGAAATTGGTGATCGTGGCCATATGATCGAACTTATCGGCCCAGATCCCGACCAACAGACCGATCTGTGACAAAAACAATCCAGCCGTAATGCCATAAAACAGAATAGGCCAGATATGGGTCACGGAATTGTCCACGAAAAAGGCCATGCCGACGGCAACGGCGGCGCCACATAGCAATCCCCGCGTGGCCCCGGAAGCGGCAAAGCAAAAGCTCAATTCGCCAGGACCCAGGGGCGGCATCATCAGATCAACAATGTTGCCCTGAATTTTAGAGATCAATATGGACGAGGCGCTGTTGGCAAAACTGTTCTGCACAATCGCCATCATGATCAAACCGGGAGCCAGAAAGCGGGGAAAGGACACCTCGCCCCCCAGCACGGCGCGATCGCCAAAGGCCAGCGTGAAGACGGCCAGGAACAGCAATGTCGTCACCACGGGTGCGATAATGGATTGCAAGGTGATTTTCAGGAAGCGATGCACTTCCTTTGCATACAGGGTCCATACACCAAGCCAGTTAATGGCACCAACATCTCGTGGTTCCAATCGCGCGGCCATGTCTGCGTGATTATGAAGAAGGGGCCTATTCATGTTCTACGGGTTACGTTCAAAATGTATCAAATTTCTTGTAGGCATCGACCGGATCCATGCCGCCCAATATGGCATCACGCATGGCGGTTTCGGTGGAGGCCACGGCCTCTGTCTCTGCCACCACGGCTTCCGCTATATCCTGGGGTATGATCACCACGCCGTCGATGTCCGCCAGCACATAGTCGCCGCTGTTTATGGTCACGCCGCCAATATCGATCGGCTCTCCCATGCTTTCGGCCACCCAACGCTTACAGATGTCTTTCGGTGTGTTGAAGCGGCAGAATACCGGAAAGTCATTCTTCAACAAAAACGGCACGTCCCGGCAGCCGCCATCGACGATATAGCCGCGCACGCCACGATAATTCAGGGTTTCCGCCGATAATTCGCCCATCAGTGCGACTTCATAGGTATTAGGCTGACAGATCAAGACCTTGCCCGAAGGTGCCTTGGACAACACCGTGGCCCAGGCCAGCAAGGTCTCGCCTGCGTCCTTGTCCTCCGAATAATCGCCGTTCAGCGTTTCCACCTGACCGGCTAAACGATGGCTGGGATCAAGGGCATTGATGCCGTGGGGCAGAACGCAATTGGCATGGCCCATGCTGTTCAACACATCGTACACCGCACTGGCGTACAGTTTTTCCAAACGCTCTGTTAAATCCATGGTCCGGTTTCCTTATCCATTGGGCTTGTTGGTTTTGCCCGCATCATAGAACCTCTGCCGCAGCAAAGGAACCTACACCCGCTCCCGATCTGTGGCGGCGTACCATTTCCCGATAAGCCGCCTCCAAGTGCCTTGCCAGACGCCGGGTATCAAATAAGGGCGCTGTTTTCGTGGCAGCCTTCACCCGCCCTTTTAATTCCGCCAACGCTACGGGATCAGCAGCCAATTCCAATGCCTTGGCACGATATTCCTCCGGGGATGCAACAACCATATCCTCCAGACCGGCGGCATGCAGGATCGAAGCACCTGTCCGGGCGGACTGATTGTCGCCTGCAATGGTCAAAACGGGCAATCCGGACCACAGGGCATCCATGGTCGAGACACCCCCCGTATGATGGCGGCAATCCAGGCTTAAATCCGCCAAAGACTGCCGGGCCAGGTGTTCGGGGTGGGGCGCACGGGGGGCAAAGACCAGGCGTTCAGGGTCGATCCCTTTGGCCTGGGCGGTGGCGCGCAGGTTGACCATGGCACCGTCGCCCCCCTGCAATAGCCATATGACACTGCCAGGCAATGCCGCCAGCAGATCAAGCCATAGATCAAAGGTCTCTGGATCAAATTTATAATGAGCGTTGAAATTGGCAAAAACCATAGTCCCCTCCGGCAGGCCCTGGCTGGCTCTATCGGGGGTTTCTGCCGCAATTTCGGGCCGTGAGGTTGCCATAAAACTGTCGGGCAAATAGACCACGGCCTCGGCGCAATGGGCGGCCAGTTGGGGGGGTGTATTGACCGCATCAGTGACCAGGTATTGCACGCAATCTGTCCCCAGGGTGGCACCGTAGCCCAAATAATGGGCCTGCACGGGGGCTGGGCGCAGCGCCAACAACTCCAAGGCGGAATGGCGGGTAAATCCTGATAGATCGACCAAAAGATCCAGGCGGTCCTGGTGGATATGCCGGGCGGTTTCTTCCAGGTCTTTGTCGGCAAAATCAGTGAAATGATTGAACTGTGCCCGGAAATAGTCCGTCATGTGATCGCGCTTTTCCTGACCGATGGCATAACCGAACCATTCGAAATATTCCCGGTCATGATGCGCGATCAGATCCTTGAACGCCGTGGCGACGCTGTGTTGACGAAAATCAGGAGATATATAACCAATGCGCAGCGGCCCCACGCGGGCGGGCAGGTGTTTAAAGGCCAAACGATCCCGCAGGTCCGTGATACTGGCGGCACAGTGGGCGGCATAGGATCGGGATGCGGCCAGGCGAAGGTCCGCGGGCGCGTCCGTACCGGCCAGGGAAAACGGCTGTACCGTAATGGGCAGGCCGTCGGCCAAGCGGCGGCGGGTTTCATCCAGCACCCTTTGCTTGATCACGCTCAGATCTTCCCAGGCGCATTGATACATCAGGGATTGCATAAAAAATGGCGCCAGATTGTCGATGTCCTGATCCAAATCCAGGGCCCTGCGGAAGGCCACCACCGCCTCATCATGCCGCCCTAAAGCTTGCAATACCTGCGCCAGATTATTCTGCAAACTGCCCACATCGGGGTTCAAGGCGACGAGGTCCCGATAGAGGGCCAGGGCATCGTGGTGTTGCCCCAGGCTCATCTGACAGATCGCCAAATTATTCATTGATACGACGTCTTTTTTATTTAATAACAATGCCTTACGGTATTTATCCGAAGCAATATCATAAGAACCATCTGCCATATGAAGACCAGCCATACCGGACCAGGCACCGGCCAAACCTTGATCCAGTCCCAGGGCTTCAGCGTAATGTTCGCGGGCCTTTGTCGCTGCGCCTTGCTGGCTCAACAAATTTGCCAAGGCAACATGCAGGGGCGCGTAGTCGGCCCGTTGGGCCAGACCCTGACGGGCTACCGCCATGGCCTCGTCATTGCGGCCCAGCTGGGCCAGGGCTGCCGTAAGATTGTGATGCACCTCAACCACGTCCGGCGCCGCAACCAGGGCCTTGCGGTAATGGCTTACCGCATCCCCGGCCCGGCCTTCGGCCAGGGCTGCATTGCCGCCCTCAAACTCCGCACGTGGGTCAATGTCTGTCATGATTTCCTTATAGATGCCTATGGTTAATCATACCTGAAAGCAATTCTTCGCAAAGCCGCTTGACGGCTGCGGTCAACTCCCATTTGATAGTGGAAAATAAACGCCATCTGACAGGAGCGGACGAGCAATATGAATTTTGAGTTCGATGACGACCAACGCATGTTGCGCGATCAGGCCCGGCGCTTTCTGCTGGACAAATGCCCCGCCGACGTTGTCCGCCAAACTTTGGAAGGGGAACAACCCTTTGATCAGGATCTGTGGCGTCAATTCGCTGAAATGGGTTGGCTGGGCGCTGCCATTCCCGAAGAATATGGCGGCTCTGGCATGGGCCATCTGGAACTGTGTGTTCTGGCTGAAGAACTAGGCCGTTCTCTTGCACCGACACCCTTCGCATCTTCCATTTATCTTGGTTCCGAGGCACTGATGGTGGCGGGCACGGAAGAGCAGAAGCAGAGCTATCTGCCCGATATCGCCACTGGCGAAGCGATCTGGTGCCTGGCCCTGTCCGAAGGAGCCCGCCCTGCCACCGCTACCAACACCACCGCAACCGTCTCTGACGGTAAATTGAACGGCGAGAAGGTCCCCGTGGCAGACGGTGATATTGCCCATAAGGCCATTGTGATTGCCAAAGACGGCAGCGGCACGGGCCTTTTTATTGTTGATCTGACGGGCACGGGCGTTGAACGCAGCGCGGTCGAGACCCTGGACCCAACACGGTCACAGGCAAAATTGAGCTTCACGAACGCACCTGCGGAACGGTTGGGTGGCGATGGCTGGCCTTTGTTGGAAGATATTCAAGACCGGGCCGCTGTATTGTTGGCCTTTGAACAGGTTGGTGGGGCACAGGCTTGCCTGGAAATGGCTAAGGATTATGCCATGGGCCGCTACGCCTTTGGCCGACCCATAGCGGGTTATCAGGCCATCAAACATCGTCTGGCGGATATGTATGTTCAGATCGAGCTGGCCCGATCAAATGCCTATTTCGGGGCCTGGGCCCTATCGACAGATGCAGCCGAGCTACCCGTAGCGGCCGCGACGGCACGCATCAGTGCGGTTGAGGCATTCAATTACGCCTCGAAAGAGAACATCCAGGTCCATGGCGGCATGGGCTTCACGTGGGAGTTCAATTGCCACCTTTACTATCGTCGGGCCCGGCAAACGGCCTTGGTTTTGGGTAGCCTGCGGCGCTGGAAAGACCGTCTTATCAATGCCCTTAGCCAACGCAATGCAGCGTAAGGAATAAGAACAATGGATTTTACAGATACCCCCGAAGAAGCTGCATTTCGCGTCAAGGCCCGCAGTTTCCTGGCAGAAAACGCCCAACCTAAAGCCGGCGGCGACCGCAACCTGGCCACGGGCGCGGACAAGTCCGGGATGTTGGCAGCCTCCCGTCCCTGGCAGGCAAAAAAGGCCGCTGCCGGTTTCGCCGGTATTACCATGGCAAAAGAATATGGCGGCCAGGGCCTCTCACCCATCATGGAAGTGATTTATAGACAGGAAGAGGCGGAGTTTATTGCCCCCCGCGGGGTCTATGAAATTGGTCTGGGCATGTGCATTCCCACCATGCTGGCCTATGCCACGGAAGAGCAAAAGCAACGCTATGCCGGACCTGCGCTTCGCGGCGAGGAGATTTGGTGTCAGCTGTTTTCCGAACCTGCCGGCGGTTCCGATCTGGCCGGCCTGCGGACACGGGCGGATCGCGATGGTGATGGTGACGACGCCGATTGGATTATCAACGGGCAGAAAATCTGGACCTCCGGCGCGCAGTTTTCCGATTACGGCATCCTGGTCACGCGTAGTGATTTTGATGCCCCAAAACATAAAGGCCTGACGTTCTTTTTCCTATCCATGAAGTCACCGGGTATTGAAGTTCGCCCCATCCGGCAAGCCTCGGGCCCGGCAAACTTCAACGAGGTTTATTTCACCGATGTTCGTATTCCCGACAGCCAGAGACTGGGTGCGATTGGTGAAGGTTGGAAGGTGTCCTTGACGACTTTGATGAATGAACGGTTTGCGGTTGGTGTCGCACCACCGCCTGACTTTGAGGAGGTCTTTGACCTGGCCAGGGAAACCGAATTGGAAGACGGCCCCGCATTGGATAACGCCATGGTGCGTGACCGACTGGCGGATTGGTATGTGCGTAAACAGGGCCTGAAAAATTCTCATTTCCGAACCATGACGGCCATGTCCCGGGGTGAAACGCCGGGCCCGGAAAGCTCTATCAACAAACTGGTCAGCGCTACCAAATATCAGGAAGTCTCATTCTTTGGTATGGAGTTGCAGGAAATGCTGGGCATTGTCACGGACCCTGATACCGTCGCCCTTGATGGTCTGTTCCAATCCGGTGCCTTGTCCTCACCCGGCTATCGTATCGCCGGCGGCACGGACGAGATTTTGCGTAATATCATCGCCGAGCGTGTTCTGGGTCTGCCGCAAGATGTACGCCTTGATAAAGTCGGCTCGTTCCGGGATCTGCCCACCGGGGACAAATAGCGCAGTCAAAGGCACAGACGACAAAAAAGGGGCGGCACATGCAGTGCCGCCCCTCGTTTTTGTCTCGTGACCTAAACCTTAACCGCCGCCAATCTTTGGCAGGACGAAAATCTCGCTAGCTTCGGTCACTTCTTCCAGGAACGGATCCGGCAAAATCACGCCGTCTATCGCGACGGACATGCTGGTCTGGATCTCTTCACCCAAGCCCGGAAAATTAGCCTCCAACGCCTTGAACATTTGCCGGACGTTTTTGGCTTCGACATTGACCTCCGTCACACCATTGGTGAACTGCTGTGCAGTCCCGCTTGAAAGTGTGACCTTAACCATTGCCGCTGCTTCCGATCCTGATCCGTTTCCTATATTCGCTACTTCTTAGCCGCGATACCGGCCAGAATGGTCGGTGGCGACAAGGGCAGCCGGTTAAAACGAACGCCGGTTGCGGCCGCAACTGCGTTTGAGACGGCCGCCAGGGGCGGAATGATCGGCACTTCGCCCACGCCCCGGACCCCAAAGGGATGGGTTGGGTTTGGCACTTCCACGATGATCGCGTCGATCATGGGCAGATCAGAAGCCACAGGCACCCGGTAATCCAGGAAGCCCGCATTTTCCAAACAGCCGTTCTCGTCATAGATATATTCTTCGTTCAAGGCCCAGCCGATGCCTTGTACGGCACCGCCCTGAATTTGGCCTTCAACGTAGCCGGGATGAATGGCCCGGCCGGCATCCTGCACCGCCGTGTAACGGAGCACCGTCACATGACCCGTGTCGGGATCAACCTCAACATCGCAGATATGGGTGCCGAACGCCGGCCCCGCACCCTTGGCGTTGATGTCTGCATGGCCTGAAATCGGACCACCGGTTTTGTTCGCCACTTTGGCGAGCTCTGCCAGGGACATAGGCTCAAAATCACCTACGTTGGTCGATGCCGGCTTGGCATGGCCGTCTTCCCAGACCACGCCTTCAACATCCACATCCCAAATTTGGGCCGCACGGGCGCGCAGCTCATCAATTGCGGCTTTGGACGCCTCGACCACGGCCATGCCGGTGGCAAAGGTGACACGGGAGCCGCCCGTGACGAAGTGATAGCCCGTCGCATCAGTGTCGACGACCGATGGCTTGATCTTGTTGTAATCCACACCAAGGGTTTCAGCCGCCATGAGGGCCATGGATGCCCGTGAGCCGCCAATATCGGGGCTACCCTCGGTCAGGGAGATGGAGCCGTCTTCGTTAATCCGAATACCGGCGCAGGATTCACCGCCAATATTGAACCAGAAGCCAGAGGCAACGCCCCGGCCCTGATTAGGACCAAGCGGTGTTTTGAAATGCTCCGTCGCTTTCGCCGCATCCAAGGTTTCCTGGAAGCCGATGGTGCCGAATTTAACGCCATAAGCTGCCTGGGTACCTTCTTTGGCACCATTCATGGAACGGATTTCGATGGGATCGATCCCCAATTCCGAGGCCAATTCATCAACCACGGATTCCACGCCATATTCCGAAATCGGTGCACCAGGTGCCCGATAGGCAACAACCTTTTGTCGGTTCGAAACCACGTCGAAACCGACAACTTTCACATTCGCCAGATCATAAGGCGCGAAAGCCGTCATCGCCGCCGGCCCCACGGGGGAGCCAGGGAAAGCGCCGGCTTGCAGATACAGCTCGGCATAGGCACCGGTGATCTTGCCGTCTTTGGTCGCGCCCATTTTGATGGTCATGGCCGCACCTGATGTGGCACCGGAACCGCGGAACACTTCTTCACGGCTCATGGTCATGCGCACCGGACGTCCCGATTTACGTGACAGCATAATTGCCAAAGGCTCCAGGTACACGGTTGTCTTGCCGCCGAAGCCGCCGCCGATCTCAGCCGCGGTGACTTTGATCTTTGACATCTCGATGTGCAGCAGTTGCGAACAAAACGCCCGTACCATGAAATGACCCTGGCTGGAGCAGAACACATCTACTTTGCCGTCCGGGTTCATGTCGGCCACAACAGCGTGGGGCTCAATATAGCCCTGATGCACTGGTTCAGTGGTGAACTGACGTTCAATGACAAGGTCCGCCGCCGCAAAACCGGCATCGGCATCGCCCAAAGCGAATTCAACACGGTTTGCCACGTTCGAGGCTTTTTCCGGTTTCGGCTTAACACCGCCCGTGAACATATCGTCATGCAACACGGGCGCATCTTCTTTGATGGCTTCCATGACATCGATGACATGAGGCAGGACTTCATAGTTGACCACGATCAAAGCCGCCGCTTGTTCCGCAATATCGGCGGTTTTCGCCGCTACGGCTGCTACGGCCTGCCCCTCGTAAAGAGCCTTTTCTCGCGCCAGCACGTTGTTGGCCAAATCTTTGAAGTTGATCATGGCTTCACCGGATGCGACCGGCTTTGAATCCGCCACCGGCATATCCGCAGCCGTAATCACTGCCGTGACACCATTCAGGGCCTCAGCCTTGGAGGTATCAATAGAAATGATCCGGGCATGGGCATGCGGGCTGCGAACGACTTTGCCTTCGACCATACCGGGCAAGGACAGATCGGCACCGTACATGGCGCGGCCCGTTACCTTATCAACCCCATCAGGACGGATGGCGCGTGTGCCCACCCATTTAAACTGTTTTGGTTGTTCGTTCATGCCTTAAGCTCCCCGCATATCGGCAGCCGTGTCCATAACGGCGCGAATGATCTTGTCATAGCCCGTGCAACGGCACAGGTTCCCCGCAAGCCAATAACGCACCTCCGTCTCCGTCGGATTGTTATTGGTATCCAATAGCGCCTTGGCAGCGATCAAAACACCCGGGGTACAGAAGCCGCATTGCAATGCCGCCTCTTCCAGGAATTTCTGCTGCAAGGGGTGGAGGTCTTCACCGTCCGCCATGCCTTCGATGGTTTCAACGGATTTACCCCCCGCCTCAACACCAAGCACCAGGCAGGAACAGACCAAGCGTCCATCCAGCATGACACTACAGGCACCACAGTCACCTGAAGAGCAACCTTCTTTGGTCCCCGTCAGGCCGACCTGATCGCGGAGGACATCCAACAGAGTTTCCTGCGGCTCGCACAGATACTCCGCCTCCTCGCCATTGATTGTCGTCGTAATATGATGTTTCGCCATTATTTTTAGCTCCTTGCGCGCTCTGCCGCGATAGTCGCGGCCCGAGACGCCAATACGCCCGCGACTTTGGTGCGATATGCAACCGTGCCACGCTTGTCATCGATTGGGGTGGCAGCCGCACTTGCCGCTGCCGCGACAGCCGCCAATGCAGCATCATCAACCTTGCTGCCCACAAGAGCAGCCGCAGCATCAGCCACCGTAATGGTTTTCGGACCCACCGCGCCCAGGACCACGCAGGCCTCGGTGCAGGTGCCGCTGCCATCAAGAACCAGGTTAACCCCGGCACCAACGATGGCAATATCCATCTCCGTGCGTGGGATCATCCGCAGATAGGCATCTGAAGCATTCGCCGGACGGGCAGGCAGCTTGACATTGATGACAAATTCGCCATTCGCCAAAGAATTCTTACCCGGCCCCGTGGGAATGTCCGCCACGGGAACTTCACGCTGACCTTTGGGACCGACGATGGTGCATGTCGCACCTGCCGCGATCAACGCCGGCACGCCATCAGCTGCCGGTGAAGCGTTACAGAGATTGCCGACCATGGTGGCCCGCCCCTGCACCTGGGTCGAACCGATCAGTTCCACCCCTTCAACTACGCCTGGCCAAGCTGCGCATAAGTCAGCATGCTCGCCCATGGCAGCACCCGACACTGTAGAGCCTATGCAGAAACCACCGCCATCAGCGGTAATTCCCTCGGTCTCGGCAATGTTCTTGATATCCACAACTACTTCCGGGCTAATCATCCCGGCACGTAATTGCACTAATAGATCCGTGCCGCCCGCTAATATACGCGCGGCTCCGTTTGCATCGGCCAAAAGCTTTACCGCTTCATCGACCGAGCCAGGGGCTTCGTATCGCATCCCGGTCCTATCGCTCCCTATTGAATACGCCGGAATTTTCGCCCAGGATCGGGCAACCGACGCCATTTCATTTTGTTAAATCCACCAATCGAAACGCACAGTAACAACCTATACGCCACCATACGCATCAACATGCTTAATCATGTCTATGCGTCATGGCAAGTCGCAAGGGGCACCCTACGCCCGATCACTCACCCTATCATACACTGCAAGATGTCCCCACGCCAAGTCGTGAGGTGCATCGCGCTCAAATGATTATATATCCCAGACATCTGGCCTATATTGGCGGCATGAACCAAGCACATAAAATCAACTACGAAATTCGCTGGGCGCGCCCCGATGACGCGGCCCATATTGTCCGCCTGATAAAGGACCTAGCCGCCTTTGAGAAGGAGCCGGAAAGCTCCGTCAAGATGACGGAAGCAGATATTCTGCGGGATGGCTTTGGGATGCCAAGCGGGTCGCCGGTTCGTTTCGAATGTCTTATCGGTGAGAAAGACGGCGACCCCGTGGGCCTATGTCTATTTTTCCACAACTATTCCACATGGGAAGGCCGGGCGGGACTGTATATTGAGGAATTGTTCGTGTCAGAACAGCTTCGCGGCTCCGGCCTGGGCCGGGATCTGATGGCGGCTATGGCAGCCATTGCCGTGGCGCGGAACTGTCCCCGCATCGATCTATCGGTCCTGCACTGGAACCCGGCCCGGGCTTTTTACGAGCGTCAGGAGATGCATGAAATGGACGAATGGCGTTCTTACCGAATGGAACGGGATGCCATTGCAAAGCTGGCCCAGCACGCACAAACGTTCGATGCCGGCCTGTGAGACAAAAAAATACCGATCGCAAAACGACCGGCATTTCTTTTAGAACTTCAATTTTCTTACTGCAAACCTGCAGTTCGTCGACCAAGAACGCGTTATCGGCGATTAGTTGACGGCATCCTTAAGACCTTTACCAGCCTTAAATTTCGGCTGCTTCGTCTCTGGGATTTGAATTGATTCACCGGTCCGTGGGTTGCGACCAGTGCTGGCCTTGCGTGTCGACACACTGAACGTGCCGAAACCAACAAGGCGAACTTCACCACCACCGCTTAGTGTGCCGCTGATTGTATCAAAGACGCCTTCCACCGCTTGCGTTGCGTCGGCTTTTGAAAGGCCGGCGGATGCTGCGACGGCGGCGATTAGATCATTCTTATTCACGTGCGCCCCCTATTATCCATTTATATCTGGGATATTCTTCGTTGTTGCGTTGATTGACCTGTTAAGGTCCAAGAAGTGTAAGCGCGCAGGAACCGGTGGTCAAAAGGAAAAACCGATTTGGGTCGGTTTAAATACGGATTTTCGCAATTTTTGTGACCCCCATCACCTATAGCTGACTTGGAGTTTGAGGAATTGAGCCAATTATCAGGTGATTATCAGGCAATACCGTGGAAATAGTGTTACGACGACAGCCAATGCGCATTGGTTGCAGCAGCACCTTGGTCCCATCCCTGCCGATCTGACAGCCAAATCAGCTAAAAAGTATGCGGACTCTATGATTCGTAGAAAATCACAGAGCCCGCTAAGTCAATTTAAACCGTCGCCTCGGTAGATATTTTCCGCCCCGCGTCTACGCGAGAGGAAAATGTTCTAATGGGTCACGACGCTTTTGCTGTCTTTGCTTTCCGAAACCTTGATTTCATCCTCGTCCTCATCCGCCGGCCATTCGATAGACGTGGGGCGGGTTACCAGCGCATGTTCGATTACCTGATCAATACTGGTGACGGGGATAACTTCCAGTTCCTTTTTCACATTCTCCGGAATGTCAGCGAGGTCTTTTTCATTATCCTTGGGGATTAGAACTGTCTTGATACCGCCGCGTGAGGCCGCGAGGAGCTTTTCCTTCAGGCCGCCAATCGGCAATACGCGACCGCGCAAGGTGATCTCGCCTGTCATGGCAATATCGCGGCGGATAGGGATCCGCGTCAGCGTGGAGATAATGGAAACACACATGGCGACACCGGCAGAGGGGCCGTCTTTTGGTGTAGCACCTTCGGGTACATGAACATGAATGTCGCGTTTTTCAAATACCGTCGGTTTGATGCCAAAATCCAAAGCCCTGGCGCGCACGTACGAGGCCGCAGCCTGAATTGATTCCTGCATCACATCGCCCAGCTTACCAGTGTACTTCATGTTGCCCTTGCCCGGCAGAACCAGGCTTTCAATGGTCAACAATTCGCCACCAACTTCAGTCCAAGCCAGACCGGTGACAACACCGATCATATCCTCAGCCTCAATCTCACCGTAACGGAAGCGGCGAATGCCGGCATATTTGCCGAGATTGCGCACATCAAGCTTCACGTTTACGGATTTTTTCTGAACGATATCGCGGACCGCCTTACGGGCCAGACTCGATAGCTCCCGCTCCAAATTACGGACACCGGCTTCGCGCGTGTAGTAGCGGATCAGATCACGCAGGGCACCATCGGAAAGAGACCATTCGTCCTTTTTAAGGCCCGCTTCCTTCACAACCTTGTCGATCAGGTGACGACGAGCGATTTCGACCTTTTCATCTTCCGTGTAGCCCGAAATACGGATCACTTCCATGCGGTCCAGCAAAGGCTGCGGCAGGCGCAGGGTGTTGGCCGTGGTCACGAACATCACATCGGAAAGATCGTAGTCGACCTCCAAATAGTGGTCATTGAATGAATTATTCTGTTCCGGATCCAAGACTTCCAACAGCGCGGATGCCGGATCGCCACGGAAATCCGCGCCCATTTTATCGATCTCGTCCAAAAGATAGAGCGGATTGCTGCGCTTGGCCTTTTTCATGCCCTGGATGATCTTGCCCGGCATGGAACCAATATAGGTTCTACGATGGCCGCGAATTTCAGCCTCGTCACGAACCCCGCCCAGCGACATACGCACAAATTCACGACCCGTCGCCCGACCGATGGATTTACCCAAAGATGTCTTACCGACGCCGGGTGGGCCAACGAGGCACAGGATGGCACCACGAACCTTATTCGTCCGTTGTTGAACAGCGAGATATTCCAGAATACGTTCTTTGACCTTTTCCAGACCATAATGGTCTTCGTCCAGAATGGCCTGCGCCCGGTCCAGGTCCTTGGAAATCCTGGAGCGCTTCTTCCATGGGATCGACAACATCCAATCAAGATAATTCCGCACCACGGTGGCTTCCGCCGACATAGGCGACATGTTGCGCAGCTTTTTCATCTCCGCCGTGGCCTTTTCCCGGGCCTCCTTGGAGAGCTTGGTTTCCTTGATTTTATCTTCAAGTTCCTGCAGCTCGTCCTTGCCGTCCTCGGTCTCACCCAGTTCCTTCTGGATCGCCTTCATCTGTTCGTTGAGATAATATTCTCGCTGGGTCTTTTCCATTTGCCGTTTGACCCGGCTGCGGATTTTACGTTCCACCTGCATGACGCCGATTTCGGCTTCCATCAGGGAATAGACCCGCTCCAACCGCTCCTGCACGGACGAGATTTCCAGCAGATCCTGCTTTTCAGGAATTTTCAGGGCGAGGTGGGAGGCGACCGTATCCGCAAGCTTTGATGATTCGTCGATCTGATTGACCGAGACCAAAACTTCCGGCGGGATTTTCCGGTTCAATTTGACGTATTGTTCGAATTGCGACGTCACCGTCCGCGCCAATGCCTCGACATCCTCACCATCGTCACCGCTTTCATCCAGCAATTCGCCGTGAGCTTCGAAGAAATCCTCGTTCTGGGTATAGGCCGCGATCTTTGCCCGCGCACCGCCCTCGACCAGGACTTTCACTGTACCATCGGGCAATTTCAACAGCTGCAGAACGGATGCAACCGTCCCGACTTGATAGATATCCTCTGCCGAAGGGTCGTCCTGGGCGGCATTCTTCTGTGTCACCAAAAGAATTTGCTTGTCATCACGCATGACATCTTCGAGGGCCCGGACGGATTTTTCCCGACCGACGAACAGCGGCACAATCATGTGCGGGAAAACCACAATGTCGCGCAGCGGTAAAACCGGGTAGGTGGAAATCTTGGAAAAATCGTTCATGCCTAAACCTTGTACTTGTACGCCCGTCCATAATTGGGCTGTCTTGTGAAAGCCGGCATTCCCTGACACGTACCTAAATGGCCATCCCCTGAGGACCTATCCTTAGGGGGCCAAATAGTGCCTTTGCAGCAATGGTCGTATCATAGTTAATTCCGGCTGAACTAGAGATGGCGGTTGGTTACCTAAAGATCAAGGCCCGGTACTGAATTAACGGGCCCTGCAATTACTCTAAGCCCCTGTCCCGACGTCCTCTTGACGCTCGGCATAAATATAGAGGGGTTGCGCCCGGCCTTCGACCACTTCGCCATTGATGACCACTTCTTCCGCCCCCTCTTCAGATGGCAGCTCGTACATGGTATCGAGCAAAATCATCTCCATTATAGAACGCAGGCCACGGGCACCGGTTTTCCGGGCAATGGCCTTGCGGGCAATGGCATGTAGTGCATCCTCGGAAAATGCCAGCTTGGTATCTTCCATATCGAACAGACGCTGGTATTGCTTGACCAAAGCGTTCTTCGGCTCTGTCAGGATGCGCACCAAGGCTTCTTCATCGAGGTCTTCCAGGGTCGCAACCACCGGCAGGCGACCGACGAATTCAGGGATCAAGCCGAATTTCAACAGATCCTCCGGCTCCACCCCACGCAGGATCTCGCCGGTCATCCGGTCATCGGGGTCACGCACATCGGCACCAAACCCAATTGAAGTACCCATACCACGATTGGCAATCAGCTTCTCAAGGCCTGCAAAGGCACCGCCACAGATGAACAGGATATTGGTCGTATCGACTTGCAGGAATTCCTGTTGCGGATGTTTGCGCCCCCCTTGCGGCGGGACGGAGGCGACCGTGCCTTCCATGATCTTCAACAGGGCCTGCTGCACACCTTCGCCCGAGACATCACGGGTAATCGAGGGATTATCGGATTTGCGGCTGATCTTATCGACCTCATCAATATAGACGATGCCGCGTTGGGCCCGTTCCACATTGTAATCGGCTGCCTGCAGCAATTTCAAAATAATGTTCTCAACGTCTTCACCCACATAACCGGCCTCGGTCAAGGTGGTGGCATCCGCCATGGTGAAGGGGACATCAATGATCCGCGCCAATGTCTGGGCCAACAGTGTTTTGCCGCAACCGGTCGGGCCGGCCAGCAGAATATTGGATTTTGCAATTTCGACATCGGTACTTTTGGTACCGTGATTAAGGCGCTTGTAATGGTTATGCACCGCGACGGAGAGGACCTTTTTCGCGTGCCCCTGCCCAATTACATAATCATCAAGGACATCGCAGATTTCCTGCGGTGTCGGCACCCCATCGTCGGCCTTAACCAAGGTGGATTTATTCTCTTCACGAATAATATCCATGCATAGTTCAACGCATTCATCGCAGATGAATACGGTGGGGCCAGCAATGAGCTTACGTACTTCGTGCTGGCTCTTGCCGCAGAAGGAACAATACAGCGTGTTTTTTGAATCGCCGCCGCTAAGCTTCGTCATCTTAACCCCTGCTCAACTTTGCCGAACGGACCGGAGAATTATGCCAACCCGGCGGCGTTAAAATCTGGTTTCATCCAAGGTAGTCAGTGAATCTACCCAATAACGCAGTATCAGAGACCCGGGAATGGGTCAATGGAACCTTATACAGGTTGCGATCACAACCCTGGACGCCACTCATATGCCTAATCGATTCAAGACATATCACCATATAGGACCATATATAACGTTCTGGCGATCAATAATTCGTTAAAGCAGGACCGATCCGCGCTAAATATTGGCACAAGCCCGCCTAGTCCTTTTTATCGCCCGTATCGCTTTTCTCTCCACCGCCGTCGCTCTCATCTTCGCTAACAATTCGTTTTTGCACCACTTCGTCGATCAGACCAAAATCCTTGGCCTTTTCAGCGGTCAAAAACGTATCGCGATCCATAGCCTTTTCGATCACGTCCAGTTTTTGGCCCGTATGTTCCACATAGATTTGGTTTAACCGGGCGCGAAGTTCAATGATCTCGCGCGCTTGAATTTCAATATCCGTGGCCTGGCCCTGAAATCCGCCCGAGGGTTGATGCACCATTATGCGGGAATTCGGCAGGCTGTAGCGCTTGCCTTCGGCACCCGCAGTCAACAGCAACGACCCCATTGATGCCGCCTGCCCTGTGCACAGGGTTGAGACATCGGGGCGGATGTAACCCATGGTGTCATAAATCGCCAAACCCGACGTCACCACGCCACCAGGAGAATTGATGTACATGAAGATGTCTTTTTTGGGGTTCTCCGCCTCCAAAAACAGCAATTGCGCTGTGATTAGACTGGCCATGGTGTCATGCACCGGACCGACCACAAAAATAATCCGCTCCTTCAGCAAACGGGAATAAATGTCATAGGAGCGTTCGCCCCGGTTGGTCTGTTCAACCACCATGGGCACCAGGGTATTCATATAGATGTCGTTTTCATCGCTCATTGGTTTCTACCGCCTTACTTGCCGAATTTGCCTAAAGGTATGACCGAAAAAGATTAACGAATATTGGGGCATTGGCTACTTATCGTCTGCCTTGCCGCTATCCATGCCCGCTTCAGCACCTGCGTCAGCATCGGCGTCATTGGCGCCTGCCTCATCATCGTCATCTTCCTGGAGCGAGGCCATAAGCTCTTCAATGCTGACCTTGCTTTCGCTGACCTGGGCCATCTCCACTATGAAATCGACCACCTTGTCTTCCATGATCGGGGCTTCCAACTGGGCCCGCATCTCCGGGTTCGATTGATAGAACTCAAATATTTGTTGTTCCTGGCCGGGGAAGCGTTGGGCCTGCTCCGCCATGGCGCGGTTTACTTCATCCTGGTTGACCGCGAGGTTGTTGCGATTGCCAACTTCCGACAGCAACAGACCCAGGCGAACACGACGTTCGGCAATGCCGCGATATTCGGCCCTTGCCTCGTCTTCGGGTTTATCCAGATCCGCGATGGTTTTTTCCTGCTTCTTCAGGTCTTCTTCCACCTGATTCCAAATCTGTTCGAACTCACCCTCGACCAAACCCTCGGGCACTTCGAAATCATGATTGTCCGCCAAGGCATCCAGCAATTGCCGTTTCATCTTGGTGCGAGAAATATCCGAAAATTCCTTGCTGCTCTGCTCCCGCATGGCATCTTTCAGGGCGGCAAGATTTTCCAAACCAAGTTTTTCCGCCATGGCATCATCGATGACAACCGGTAATGCGGTCTTTACCTCATTTACGGTGCAGGCAAATTCCGCCGCCTTGCCCGCCAGATGTTCGGCCTGGTATTCGTCGGGGAAATTTACGGTGACGGTTTTTTCTTCACCTTTTTTGGCACCCACCAATTGTTCTTCAAAGCCGGGAATAAAGCTGTTGGAACCAAGTTCCAGGCTATGCCCCTCAGCCGTACCGCCATCGAACAGTTCGCCATCGACGCTGCCCTTGAAATCGATCACCACCGTATCGCCGTTCTCGGCCACATGGCCCTCTTCAGCGTCCTCGAACTCCTTGAACTGCTGGGCGAAGCTCTCGACCTGCTTGTCCACTTCCTCGTCCGAGATTTCCGCGACAACCCGTTCCAACGACAATGTCGAGAAATCCATGGGTTCGAATTCGGGCATCACCTCGACCTCGATGGTGTATTCCAGATCCTTACCTTCGTCGAAAGAAACAACCTCAATCTTCGGCTGCATCGCCGGTTTCAGCTCGTTCTTTTCCAAAGTCTCAGTGGTGGCCTCGTTGACCGCCTGTTCCAAAACTTCACCCAAAAGTTGACGGCCATAGGTGCGGCGCAGAATTGTCAAAGGCACCTTGCCCGGGCGAAAACCCGGCATTTGCGCTTCTTTCGCCATCTCCGTCAGCCGGTCAGTGACCTTGGCCTCCATATCAGCGGCTTCCACCACTACTTTATATCCGCGC
>Ga0233439_10002141_pt1 | contig 22861 bp, 17 predicted proteins | sample SI_123_September_6_FD_182713 | JGI IMG/M metagenome (GOLD analysis project Ga0233439, IMG submission 182713) | Seawater microbial communities from Saanich Inlet, British Columbia, Canada - SI_123_September2016_100_MG | ecosystem: Environmental > Aquatic > Marine > Inlet | place: Canada: British... | reverse complement strand
CTATAATTTCAACACCAAGTTTTTCAAACATTAAACGTGTCATCCGCAGATATTCAACACCTGCGTTTTTGATCCGTAATTCGCTGCCTGTAACCGCGGCTAATCCTATAAAAGATCCAACTTCCGTATGATCAGGCTGAATTGTGTAATCTCCTCCTGCCAGTTTTGCTACACCTTCGATGATGAGTAAATTGCTGCCGATACCTTCGATTGATGCTCCAAGCATAACCAGAAAATGACAGAGTCCCTGAACGTGCGGTTCACAGGCAGCGTTATAAATACTGGTTTTACCTTCTGCGGTAACCGCTGCCATGACAGCATTTTCCGTAGCCATCACGCTTGCTTCATCGAGGTATATGTCTGTACCTCTCAAGGCCTTTGAACGCATTTGATAGAGTCCATCTTCATTTAGCGTAATCTCTGCACCTAGTTCTTCGAGAGCCAGAAGATGGGTGTGAACCGGTCTTAAACCGATACGGTCACCCCCCGGTGCAGGCAGATCTATCGAATTGCTGCGGGCCAGCAGTGGTCCTGCCAGCAGGAAGGAGCCTCTGATCTGCTTTGCTCGTTCTGAGTCCGGAACAGTGGACTCCAAATGGCTGGAATCAAAGCGAAAAGTGTGCGCGTCAATTTGCTTAATTTTTACACCAAGACTGACCAGCAACTCACGCATGATCGCAATATCGAGAATATCCGGCACATTGTGTATTGTAACAGCTTCATGTGCCAGCAAAGTTGCTGCAAGTACAGGCAACGCTTCGTTTTTGTTGCCTGAAGGTGTGATGCTTCCGGAGAGTGAAATACCTCCCTCCACAATAAATTTTTGCATTTATTTTATTCCTGTTTGTGAAAAATTTGCTGAATGACTTAACTGCCAGAAAAGTGTATTTTCGTCATTAGCAGAGTCAGGTTATATGTTTTAAGGTTCAGACTGAATTTTGTTTTAAGCAATTGAAACAGCAGGTTGGTAAAAACGTTTAACTCATTTCCGTGAAACCTGAGCCTAAGTGATGGCGCAGTCTTTCCAAATTGCCGGGAATTGTGGTCAATGTCATCATGATACCCTCCTCCTGATAATCAATATTATCAACTCTGCTCCATTCATATATATTTGCTAAATGTTGTGAGTGCTGATAATTGAGACGAATTGTCACCGTTTTCATGCGTTCATCAAAAAAAAGCAGGATTCTTTTTCTTATTTTATCAACTAAAGTTGAGCTGTTATCATGTGCGTTTTCCGCAGTATTTATCACAGTAACAAAAACTGCCTCAGGATACATTTTTTCCAACATTAATAAACGTGTAGGAGAAATGCGGTCTATTTTATTAAACACTTTAATAATTGGAATAGAGAGCGTATCCAGATCTTCCAAAACATCTGCGGTCGTTTGCAAATGTTCATCGATATTGTCACTCGCATCTACAATCTGCAGCAGTAAATCCGCATCTTTGACAGTTGAGAGAGTTGAACGGAATGCCGCCACCACTTCATGAGGAAGATTACTGATGAAACCAACTGTATCAGAAAGCAGAACTTTGGGCCGTGTCTCTTCTTCTAATAACCGTGTTGTTGAATCAAGTGTGGCAAATAAGCGATCTTCCACTAACAGTCCTGAATTTGTCAGGGCATTCATGATTGTGGATTTCCCTGCATTTGTATAACCGATCAGGCTCACCCGCAGGCAATTTGAACGACGCTGTTTTTGTGTTTTACGTTCCTTGTCGACGCGTTCCAACTGAGCTTTTAAGCGTGTTATTCGCTGACGCAAAAATTGTCTGTCTTTTTCAATCTGCTTTTCACCTGTACCACGTGATGCCCCAATTCCACCACGCTCGCGGTCAAGGTGTTTCCACAAGCCTACTAAACGGGGCAATAAATATTCAGCCTGCGCTAAACTGATTTGTAGCTTTGCTTCACGGGTACGTGCATTTTTTGCAAAAATTTCTAAAATCACCTGAGTGCGGTCCAGCACCTCACATTCTAATATTTTTTCTAAATTCTGGGTCTGTTTAGGACTGAGCTGATTATCCACCAGCAGTGCATCAACTTCTTCATTTTTAAGCGTTAATTTAATCTCCTCCAGCTTACCTTTACCAAAAAAATATGCAGGATGAATTTGTGAACGTGCCTGCACAACTTGACCTGCCACTTCTCCTCCAAGGGAATAGGCGAGTGACGACATTTCTTCCAGTGAACTCTGGACTTCTGCGTTTGATCTATGCGGCAGTTGTAAGGATACAATTAAGGCACGCTGCCAATTATTGAATAATCTGTTCTCGTCCATTTAGCTCAGGTTTATGACTAAAGTCTTGCTATATTTTCGCACAAAATTATAGCATAAAAAGCAGTTGAATGTACAATTAAAAATGTCTAAAAACAAACGTTGAAAGTCAAAATCTGCTGCGGAATTATCTTCGTTTTAAAACTGTCTGAGACATTGACTTAGTTTTCTGCTGTTATTTGTTGATGTAAGAATCACGCATTTCACGTTTGAGAGTTTTTCCTGCGACATTACGTGGAAACGAATCGTAAATTACGACAGCAGCGATCCGCTGAAATTTTGCATCTACACGTTCATTGGTCCATTTGATCAATTCGTCTTGACTGAGCTTTTGAGCATGATGAAAAATGATTGCTGCAATCGGTGTTTCTCCCCATTTTTTGTCCGGGACACCAAACACTGAAACTTCGGCCACCGCAGGATGCTGAATGATTACTTCTTCAATATCTTTAGGAAAAACATTGACTCCACCGCTGATGATCATATCTTTAACACGGTCCACCAGAAATAAAAAACCATCTTCATCAAGATAACCTAAATCTCCGGAATGCAACCAACCTTTGACAATTGTTTTTTTTGTTAATTCAGGCTGCTTGTAGTAACCGCTCATCATCATGGGGCCGCGTCCGCAAATTTCTCCAACCTCACCTGCTTTACATTCTTCACCGTTTTCCCGCAAAACTTTTATGTCAATAAAAGGAGGTGCTGCACCCACAGATCCTACTTTACGCAGAGCATCATCACGGTCCAAATGTGAAAAGAATCCTTCTGTAACTCCGTATAATTCATAAAAAATACCGGGTAAAATTTCATTTAATTTGTGCTTGTATTCCAGCAACAGGGGAGCGCCGACATTTTGGAGCATTTCCAGTGAACGCAGTTTTTCAGCATCAAAGTCCGGATGATTAAGCAATGCCGTAATCTGTGCCGGTACCATAACCATGTGAGTCACTTTTTCTTTTTCAACTGCGGCTAAAACTGCTCCTGCGTCAAAGTAATGATGCAGAATATAAGTCGCACCTAAAAACATCCACGGCATTAAATCCAGCATAGCCCCGTTGAACACAATGGCGCCTGCATGCAGCACAATACTTTCCGGAGTCATGCGCCAGGCGGAAGCAAAGTGAGTGCAGTAATTGGCACGCACATAATGCGTGTGAACGATCCCTTTTGGCGCTCCTGTGGTACCACTGGAATACATGATGTTGTAGACATCATCATCGCACAATTGCGCGTCCGGTGGTTCGTCCTTAGAGGCTTCCGCGATAAAATCGGAATATTTTTTAAATCCGGAATTAATTTTGCTTTCGCCCAACAGTATCCAGTGCTCATCTTGAATTGCCGGTAGCTCATTTTTGATGTTATTCAGTGTCTCAGCAAATTCCGCATCCGCAAAGACAACCTCTGTGTCAGAGTCCCGTAGCAGTGTCGCCAGTCCGGAAGCTTGCAGCAAGGGACTTCCCGGCACAATCACGATTCCTGTTTTTGCAGCTGCCCAATAAAGCAGCATCAATTCTTCACAATTTGGCAGAACAGTTGCCATTTTTTGTCCTTTGCGAATTCCGGAATCCAGCAGTGCATTTGACAGTCGATTCACACGTGAATTTAATTCAAGGAAATTTAAACGCTCCTTGCCGACTATAAATGCGAGGTGTTCCGGACGATAACGGGCGTGTCTGGGTAAAAGGGAGCCGATGTTCATTTTTTATTTTCAACTGAGATGAATGTTCTGCTATGCGTTAATTTAGAATGAGGTGATAAATAGCACAGACGTTTTGCACTTTCAAGCAAAAGCTGGAATCATCAATGAGTAATTTTAAGCAACAGTAGAATATTTTTCTGAAGATAAAAAAGAAGTTCTGAAGAAACAAGTACGCAGAGTGCAATTTAGCAACTAAAACATAATTCTAACTGACTTATATTATAAGAAAAAATTCTCATGACGAAATTATTAAAAATGAACATAAAAATATTTTTGCTGAAAACAAAGCTGATGAACTAAAAAATGAAATTAGAAAAATTTATAACACCGTTTTTCATAATTCTGCTTTCTCTTGTGTTGTCAAGTTGCAGTATTTCCGGAAGATCAAGCACAGATTACCTGTCTGCTTCAATTGCTGCACCGGAAGCTCCTTTGCTTGCGGAAGTGATCATGCATCTGCAACTGGATTATGTGCATCCTGAAAAACTGGAACCGCAGAAATTACTTCAAGGTGCTTTAACTGAACTTGGACGGATGGTTCCGGAAGTCTGGGTTGTTCCTGAATTTAAGGAAAATGGTAAAGGTGCGAGATTACAGGTCAAACTTGAGAAAGAAACTTCTGTCATCACTGTTGAAAAATTGAACGGGCTTTATGATTTGCACATCACTTTGCAGAAGTTGCTGAAACACCTTTTGCGAAAAAATCCCCAACTAACGCAGTTAAAAATTGAACAGCTGCTTGCCCGTGGAATATTGAACCAGTTGGACGCATATTCAGTCTTGTTATCGAATGATATTTTCCAGGAATTCAACATCAATATCGGCGGTCAATTTGCAGGTGTAGGACTGGTTGTTGGAACACGTGACGGTCAACTTACGGTGATTGCACCGATGGACGGAGGCCCTGCAGAACAGGCGGGAATGAAAGCTCTCGACCGTATAGTTGCAGTTGATGATGAGAAAACAGAACATCTGACACTCGACGAAATTCTCCATCGTTTACGTGGAGAAACAGGGACTCCCGTTACTCTCAGTGTGCTCAGAAAAGGGCAGGCAAAAGCTTTGAAGTTTGAATTGTTGCGTGAAGAAATTAAGGTTGAAAGTGTCGAAACGTTTGATTTACAAAGCGGGAGTCAAACTGTGCGTTATGTTAGAATCAAAAATTTTCAAATAGCTACTTCTCAAGAACTGCAAAACAAACTTGCTGACTTAGTTGAGATCAACGGACTGATACTGGATTTACGCAATAATCCAGGAGGTTTGCTGGAAGAAGCAGTGAGGGGCAGTGATTTATTTTTAGCAGGAAAGCAGCGTATTGTCAGCACCAAAGGTCCCTCAGTTTCCACCATTCATGATGCAAAACAATTATTTGCCAGCGTTCATTTAGAGGATATTCCGCTGGTTGTACTGATAAACCGTGGCAGTGCTTCTGCTTCAGAAATAGTTGCTGCAGCTTTGAAACAGAATAAGCGGGCAATTGTGATCGGTGAGCAAAGTTTTGGTAAAGGTACAGTTCAAACACTTTGGGATTTGAAAGATGGTTCAGGGTTGAAGTTAACCATAGGAGAATATATGACACCTTCCGGTCGTTCAATTCACAATATCGGTGTAATGCCTGAGTTGAGCTTAATTCCAATTACTGTTCCAGCTGTGAAAAATCTGCAGGAAGCAGCTGAGCAACAGCAATCATTTGCTCAGCAACGTTTCCGCCTGTCGACTGAAGAAAATGCGGACAATAACAGCGTTGATTCGGAGAGACTTGAACTGCGTTATTTGTCAGCTAAAACCGCTGTTTTTGAGACTGCTGAATTAATTGCTGACGCTGAAATTATAGAAAAATTAAATGCGGATATTTTTGTGGAAACGGCAAAACGACTTTTGCTTTCGTGGAATCCTGAAAAAATAAATTCCAGCCTTCAGAAAATTACCAAAGAAGTTGCTCAACAGCAAAGTGAAAAAATAACCAAAGCACTTGCGGAGCACGGGATTGACTGGAGCTTAAATCCTTTCTTAAAAACACCGGCCGCGGAAAAGCTGAGTTTAAGCTGGTTTGCAGAAGAGATAGCGGCAGATCAAGTACAACTAAAAGTTAAACTCCGGAATACAAGTGAGCTTTCCGGACAACGTTTGCTGGTAGTTACAAAGTCCGGCAACGTTTTACTGGATGGTTTGGAATTTCCGCTGGGTCTGATTGGTCCGGATGCAGAAGTTGAAAAGACAATTAAGGTGAATTATTTCGCCGGAATGATGGAGGAAACTGAACCACTTGAACTTGTGCTTTTTGATCATAATTTGCAGAAGTTAAAATCTGTACGCCTGCAGCTGAAATTTTCACCTAAACGAATTCCTTCATTTCGGCTGGCAATGAAAATATATGACAATGGAGAGTTCGGTAGTCAAGGCAACGGTGATGGAAAAGTTCAATCCGGTGAAATAATCGCTTTAGCTTTCAAACTCGCAAATAAAAGCCGGAAAACTGTACCGGAATTGTTACTGAAAATTCGGGGAACAGAAGGTTCTTTCAGGGTTAATCGTGGTAAATTAATGCTGAAAAATCTTGAACCTGATCAAGAACAAACGGATTATTTCCTCTTTCAGTCTTTAAAAGGTACAGGGACTTTAGGCAAAATAAATTTGGAAATGATTGATACAAAATCAGGTACACCAAAGATTGTTCACCGCTGGAATTTGCAGCATACGCTTCCGCAACAAATGGTGGTGACTCCGAAGTTTAGTGGTTTGAAATGGGAGGATCTTGACGGAAATACTGTGCTGGGAGAAACTGAGTTACAGTCAGTGATTTTAAGTGGAAAAGTCAGCAACGCAGCTGATGTGAGGGATGTCTTTGTGCATTTAAATGATGAGAAAGTATTTTATTCTGCCAATTTAAATTCCAACGCAGACAGTCCGGATCAGCAACCGGACAATGAAGAATTTCTGTTTAGCACTTTAGTAGAACTGCTTCCGGGGAAAAATCAAATCTCAGTTTTTTCACGGAACCGCTACGGATTTACAGCAGAACGCAGATTGAGGATTTTGCGCAGACAATGAAATTGAGGTGTAAATATTGTCTGTTGCTTAACGAAAATTCGTAAACTGTACGTCAAAGTCAAAATCCTGCTCTTTGACTGTCTGCATCACGGCCTGCAGGTCATCCCTCTTTTTGCCGCTGACACGTACAGAATCGCTCTGAGTTTGCGGTTGAACTTTGATTTTGCTGGCTTTGATAAACTGATTGATTGTTTTGCACTGCTCTTTGGTCAAGCCCTGTTGTACAGTAATCTCTTTTTTTTGCACTCTCCCGCTTGGTTCAGTCTTACCGTATACCAACGATTTTACCGGCACGGAACGTTTGATCAATTTAGTTAGCAAAATGTCGATTGTGGTCTGCATTTTCATTTCATCATCGGCAGTTATCATTAATGCAGGTTTAGTTTTATCAAAAGCAATTTCACAGTTTGAACCTTTGAAATCATAACGGTTATCAATTTCCCTGCGTGCCTGATCAACTGCGTTAGTTACTTCCTGAATGTCAATTTCGCAGACAATATCAAATGAAGCCATTTTAATGTTTTTGGTTAAAGGTTGTAATTTGACAGAAACTTAACACACTTTTTGTGAAAGCGCGGCCTTGATGAAACCATTTATATCACCGTTCAGAACTGCTCGTGTGTTTCCTGCTTCCCAGTTTGTCCGATGATCTTTTACCATCTGATAGGGATGTAGAACGTAACTCCTGATTTGACTGCCCCAGGCATTTTCCTGTTTTTTGCTGCTTTCTAATTCTTTCTCTTTATTCAGTTCTTTTTGTTGTAAATCAAATAGCTGCGCTTTGAGCATTTTCATTGCGGTGGCTTTGTTCTTGTGCTGGGAACGTTCATTTTGACACTGCACCACAACTCCGCTTGGAGCATGTGTTATACGTACCGCAGAATCAGTTGTATTTACATGTTGACCACCGGCGCCACTTGCACGGTAGGTGTCAACACGGATATCGTCAGTGTTTATTTCAACTTCGACATCATCATCAATTTCTGCATAAACAAAGACAGACGCAAAAGATGTATGACGTCTCTTTTGAGAATCAAAAGGGGAAATACGAACCAGTCTATGAACTCCAATTTCAGTTTTTAATTTACCATATGCATATGCACCTGCTACTGAAAAAGTGACTGACTTTATTCCTGCTTCATCACCAGGAAGATAGTCAAGCAACTGGAATTTATAGCCTTCCTCTGAAAGCCATCTACGGTACATTTCATAAAGCATCGAGGCCCAGTCTGTGGACTCTGTCCCTCCTGCGCCGGGATGGATTGAGACGATGGCATTTCTGTCGTCTACGTCACCGTTAAACAATCCTGTTATTTCAAGAGAATCAAGATCATTATCAAGTTTAGTACATGAATCAAGGATTTCTTTCAATAACTCCGCGTCCTCTTCTTCACGATACAAATCGGCCGCAGCTTTCAAATCATCATGCAGAGAATCAAGGGTACGCCAACCTTGAATTGAATCACTTAAACGTGAAATGTTTTTCAGTAATACTGTACGCTCACTCTGAGGTAACTCCCAAAATCCGTCAAGAGAAGTTTCCTGCTCTAATTCCTCTACCTGTTTTTGCTTTGCAGTGACTTCAAAGAAACCCTTCTAAGTCGCCCAGTCTCTGAGTCAGACCATCAATCATCGTACTGATTTCTTCACTCAACATTGGATCAAATCTTTTTAAATTAAGGTAAAATTAAAGTTCTAAGACTATGGTTTATTCGCTGAAATAACAAGTTGAAATCTTAAACGCTTGTGTTTAATCTACGTGTCAGTAAGGTGGTTCAGTGAAACAAAAAACATTTTTAAAAAAGCAAATTTAATATGAAACTAAAATTTACCAAGAATTACACCTCATTTTCAGGAGCTGTTCTGCAGGCAGGCATTCTTGGAATACTGTTCTCACTGACTGCATGTAAAACAGTCGACATCAAAGACAAAGGTGACCTTTTACCTTATATGCTTAAACCAGTGGCTTTCCTGACAGTTAAGTCTCCAAAGAATCTGGAAACAGTCTGGCCTGAAATGATGGAGTTGATTGAGCAGCGTTTGCGTGAACTACCTGCTCTGGGTAAAGTAACAGGAATCAAGGAACGTAAGCTGAAATTTGCGGACAATCCAAAACTGCGTTCGCAATTCAGGACTTACCTCAGTACATTGACTCTCACCGGAATTTCGGATAAAGAGCTTGCCTGGAAGTTGGAAAAGGAACTTGAAAGTCCATACTTTTTGCTGTTGGATTTCGCTTCATTTCCCTGTACAAAGGATTGTTCTTCTAATGAACAATGGGTGATCCGTTTAAAACTGATAGAAGCGCACAGCGGTGATTTGATATTTCTTGTCAGAAAACAGCATGTACTTTCAGAAGATGAAAAAGTTGCTGAATCATACAATGCATTAGCGGGAAAACTTACAACAGAAGTAGTAGATGAGTTTGCTTCCGGATTCATTGTGCCTTGGCATCGCTGGCGTTATGAACATCTGCAGCCTGCTTCGGGAAGAATTAACCGTACTGAAATCGGGATTTAGTTTTAGCTTATTTAGAAAAATACAGTTTATGAACCCCTGGGAATCCCGCTGGCAGGAAGGTCGAATCGGTTTTCATCTTCCGCAGGTAAATACATATTTGAGTCGTTTTTCCGCGCAGTTGTTAGAGTCAACAGCAGAAAACGTTTTTGTTCCGCTTTGTGGTAAAACTCTGGATTTACCCTGGCTGGCAAACAGAACGAAAAAAGTTGTTGGTGTTGAGTTGGTGAGTCAGGCAGTTGAAGAATTTTATGCTGAAAATAAAATAGCACATTCAATCCAGCCAGCCGGTAAATTGCAACTTTACAAGAATGATTCGATAGATATTTATCAGGGTGACTTCTTTGACTTAAGCCAGGAGCAGACCGGTTTATTTGAAGCAATTTATGATCGGGGATCGATAGTTGCCCTTGCTCAGTCGGAGCGGCAAAAGTATGCAGAACACTTGTTGTCATTTCTTGCTCCTGGTGGACGTCTTTTACTCATTACACTGGAGTATGAGCAGGATCAAATGAGTGGTCCGCCTTTCAGCGTTCCTGACACGGAAATAACCAAGCTTTTTTCCCAATACGGCAGACTGGAACTTTTGGAAAGCTGCGATATTCTTGATGAACGTCTGCGTAACAAGGGACTCGATGGAATCCTTGAACGCGTTTATCAACTGGTAAAAAATTAAGTTTTAATCACCTTCAGCACAAGTATTTGTGAACAAAACCGGAACCCCAAAAACACTAGCGGTAATTCCCGCGCGTTATGCGTCCAGTAGATTTCCCGGCAAACCTTTGGTGGAAATTGCCGGAAAATCAATGATTCAGCACGTATGGGAACGTGCAATGCAGACTCAGGCAATTGACGAGGTGCTGGTTGCAACAGACGATCAGCGTATTTTGACTGCAGTTGAAAAATTTGGGGGTAAATGTGTACTGACAAGTACAGAGCACAAAACAGGTACTGACCGGATCGTAGAAGCGCTTTCCGGACGTGACTGTGAATGGGTACTGAATATTCAGGGTGATGAACCGCTGGTTCTGCCTTCGGATTTGGAAAGGCTTATTCAGCAGGCACATAACACGGAAGGTACTAAAGGCGCGACCCTGATTTATAAAATTACTGATGAGTCAATGTTACATGATCCTAATGTGGTTAAAGTAACCTTAAACAAAAAAAGTCAGGCACTTTATTTTTCACGATCGCTGATTCCTTTTCCACGTTCTCCACAAACTGAGAATTTTTCAATTTGGCGTCACTTGGGTGTGTATTTGTTTCAACGGGATTTTCTGCTGCAGTTTCATCAGTGGCCCCAATCTGTTCTTGAACAAACTGAACAATTGGAACAATTGAGAATTCTGGAAAACGGGGAAACTTTGCTCTGCGTCGAAGCAGAGAATGACGGCGTCGGTGTGGATGTCCCTCAAGACGTTGAGTATGCGGAAATGATGCTCAAGAGACAAAAAGTTTAAAAAAGGACAGCCTGAGTTTCAAGGCCGTTATTGTCTACCTTTTTAGCTTTGAATTGCTAATTATCCTGTGTAATGAGCGGGGCTCATACCGAAAACAACATAAAGACAAAAAAGTGTAAAGACTGCTGCCAGACTGAGCATAATGACGCCTATGTGGTTGTCAGTACCGTGTGAAACGCCTATTTCCCCTGCAGCCATGCGCAGGTGAATTTCTTTGTCAAGTGCTTCTCCTTCATCAATACTCTGTTGACGTTTCCTTAATTCTTCTTTAGCTGCAGTTTTATACTCACTCACAAACTCTTCCTGGCTACTCATAGCTTACCTTTCAAATTAAATTATAAGTTAATTATTAAAAACCCTTTTGTAAACTTAAGTGCGTTTTTAAATTTAGTAATTCTGCTGATTAGACAAGCATCAACTAAACCAAGACACTAACACACAAAAAAATCTACGCCAAGCTTTTTATGCACTTCAATCATCCTCTTTTCAGCAGGAGACCTTGAACTGCCTCAAGTTTTATCTGCAGTTGATTTTTCAACAGTTGCCAATTCTTCTGCATTTTCCTCAACAGTTTCCGGAGCAGGAAAGTCCTCTGCGGAAACACCTGTTGCTTTGGTAGATGTTACTTCCTCAGCAGTTTCCGGAGCAGGAAAGTCCTCTGCGGAAATGCTTGTTGCTTTGGTAGATGTTACTTCCTCAGCAGTTTCAAGAGTTGACTCATCAATTTCTGTGTTTTCGATTGCGTCAGCAATTTTATCAAGTTGCTCGCCGGAACTCATTTTTGAGAGGGACAAGGGGTCCATCTTATTTGCAACTCCACCTAGTTCATTGCTGAAATCTTCCGCGGATTTGCGTACATCTTTGAGTTCAATCTCTTCTTCAATTTTGTGCATTTCATCTTGAACAGTCGAACGAACATCGCTGGTAGCGCGTTTAAGTTCAACCAGACCTTTTCCAAGGGAACGTAAAACTCCAGGGAGTTTATCCGGGCCGATAAAAACAAGTGCGACTGCGGCGATGATAATCATTTCGGGAAGCCCGATTCCAAACATGCGAAAGCTCCATGTGAGATTGTGCAAATTTTCAGATACTGCTAGGATGAGTCATCAAATAGATTATCTTGCTCTGAAAGGAAAAGCAATGCAGGACTTTATAGCTGTGCTTGATTTTGGAAGTCAGTATGCACATCTGATTGCAAAACGAATACGACATTTAGGCGCCTACACCCAAATTTTTTCTCCATCCGCAAATGAGGAAGCACTGCTGCAGGCTAAAGGTATAATACTGTCCGGAGGACCATCTTCCGTTTATTCAGCTGATATTCCTAAATTTAATTCGAAAATATTGGAAATGAACCTACCTGTTCTCGGCTTATGTTATGGTCATCAATTGATTGCAAAAGAATTTGGCGGAACAATCACCAACACGGGCAAAGGCGAATTCGGTAAAGCCGTCTTAACTCAGACAGCGGATTTCCCACTTTGGAAAAACGTAAGTTTCCCGAACCAGGTATGGATGAGTCATCAGGACAGTGTAACTGAATGTCCTCCGGATTTTGAAGTCACGGGAGTTACTGATTCCGGATGTGTTGCTGCGATGAATCACCGTAATCGTCCGCTCTATACTCTGCAGTTCCATCCGGAAGTCAATGACTCGGAACAGGGACTGACAATGCTGGAAAATTTCGTCAACTTATGCGGTGTTAACTCCCGTTGGTCAATGGAAACTTTCATTGAGGAGACTACTGAAAGGTTGCGTCAGGAAGTTGGGGAGCGTAAAGTTTTGATGTTTATCAGCGGTGGAGTGGATTCGTCGGTGGCTTTTGCCCTGTTAAATAAAGCTCTTGGCAAAGAAAATATACTAGGGCTTTACATCAATAACGGTTTCATGAGAAAAAATGAAAGCACTGAAATTATTGAACGTTACCAAAAGTTAGGTTATGACAATATTGAAGCAAGAGATTACAGCGAGTTTTTTCTGGATGCGATTGCAGCACAGGTTGATCCGCAAATTAAACGGCATAAAATCGGAGCAACTTTCATTCAGATGCGTGACAAATTCTTGAACGAATTGAATTTGTCTGAAGCAGAATGGATGCTGGGACAGGGGACACTCTATCCTGACATCATTGAGTCCGGAGGTACTGAACATGCGGAAGTAATAAAATCACATCACAATCGTGTGCAGGAGGTTCTGGATTTGATGAGTTCAGGCAAAGTTGTAGAGCCACTCAAAGATCTTTACAAGGATGAAGTACGTCAGGTTGGAACTCTACTGGATTTACCGGACTCAATTGTCTGGAGGCATCCCTTTCCTGGACCAGGACTTTCAATCAATGTTTTATGTGCCAATGGTGATGAGACTTTTCCGGAGCTTGAGAAAACGGCTGCGGAAGTTTCTGACTGTCTGAAAGACAGTGATTGTGAAAGTCAAATTCTTCCTGTGCGTTCAGTTGGAGTACAAGGTGATCAAAGAACTTACACACCTCCGGCGGCACTGCGGAATGCTCCACGTGACTGGGACTGGCTGGAAAAAAAGGCAACGTTTTTAACAAATGAAGTCCGGAATATTAACCGTGTTGTTCTCCAGTTGGGTTCAAACTCTAAAGCTGCAAATGCTCCTTTTTTGATCCGTCAGGCTTATTGCGACATTGAACGACTCGATCTGTTGAGAGAAGCAGATTATCTAGTAACTCAAATGCTGAAAGAAAATTCTCTGATGCAGGAAATTTTTCAGTTGCTGGTGATCTTGCTGCCGATTTCCAAAAATGGAAAAGAAGACAGTCTGGTATTACGTCCGGTTGTTTCTGAAGATGTGATGACTGCTCAATTTGCTCGTATCGATTGGAATTTACTTGATCCTCTGGTAGAATCAATACTCGGCCTTGCTGGAATTGAAACAGTGTTTTACGATATCACTCACAAACCTCCGGGTACGTTTGGCTGGGAATAATTTAACATACTCCAAAACTAACAACTTTATCTACAAATGCTTGATCAACGCCTTTTCGCCAACATAGATTGGACACTGTGTTTTCTGGTACTGTTGATTTCCGGTGTGGGTTTGATTGCGCTTTCATCTGCAACAGTTGGGAGTCCGGGTAAGGAGGATTATTTAATCCAGCAGGTTTATCGTATTGTCGCAGGCATTGGTGTCATAATTTTAACTCAGTTTATTCACTATCGGCATTGGGCACGTTTTGGATTTTTGATGCATTTACTGGTAATTATTTTACTGATTTTAGTGCTCTTATATGGAACAGGCGGTCCCGGTTCACCAGTTCAACGCTGGTTGAAAGTAGGACCTTTCTTTTTCCAACCCTCAGAGTTCAGCAAGTTTACGCTGGTTTTGGCGCTTTCACATCATTTCCGGGATTTTGAACAACCCAAAGGCAATTGGCTTTGGATGATTTGGCCACTTGCTTTAATGGCAGTACCTGTGGTCTTGATTATCAAACAACCTGACTTGGGCACAGCGTTGCTGCTGCTGATAGTTTTTATCCCAATTATTTTTTTGATGGGCATACGTTTAAAGACCATTTTTATCATCGGACTGCTTTCGCTGGCATCCCTGCCTGTGGTCTGGATGTTTGTGCTGAAGTCATATCAAAAAGGACGTATCCTGACTTTTTTAAATCCGGAACGTGATCCTCTGGGTTCAGGTTATCATATTATTCAATCCAAAATTGCAATCGGCAGCGGCGGAGTTTTCGGCAAAGGCTTTGGTGAAGGTACGCAGGGGCAACTGAACTTTTTACCCGCGCATCATACAGATTTTATTTTTGCGGTATTTTCTGAAGAATGGGGTTTTGTTGGTGCAATGCTCGTGTTGCTGCTGTTTTTAATCCTCACTATGTGGTCACTTGCAGAAGTGTTGAAAGCAAAAAATCGTGTAAGTGCAATTCTAATTACTGGTATTGTCGCAATTATAATTTCACATGTTTTGATCAACATAGGTATGACAACCGGTTTGATGCCGGTTGTAGGTGTACCTCTCCCATTTTTCAGTTATGGAGGTTCTTCAATGCTCTCGATGATGTTTGGAATAGGTTTATTACTGAACATACGTATGCGTCGTTTTGAAAAACAGTAAGCAGCTTAAGCTCCTTTTCTCCTTTTTAATAATTCCTGCTATTCAATAATTTATGGTTCGTCTTCGTTTTGCTCCAAGTCCCACTGGTTTTTTACATGTTGGTGGTTTACGTACTGCTCTTTTCTGCTACTTATATGCACGTCAAAAGTCAGGCAAATTCATCTTCCGTTTAGAAGACACTGATCAAAAACGTTTGGTTGAAGGTGCGGAAAGAGACTTGATCCATATGCTGGAATGGGCCGGAATTGAGCTGGACGAAGGTCCGGAAATCGGCGGAAATTTTGGACCTTACCGGCAATCCGAACGTTTGGAAATATACAGGCAACATGTCAGTAAATTACTTGACGAAGACCATGCATATCCGTGTTTTTGTTCAAGCGAACGTCTTGATAATTTAAGAGATGAGCAACGTGCAAACAGTGAAACACCACGTTATGATGGATTGTGCAGAAGGCTTAAAAAGGAGGAATCAGCTCAGCGTGTTGCTTCCGGAGAAACTCATGTTGTGCGTATGAAAATTCCGGAAATCACTGAAACTCTAGTGCTTAATGATTTGATCCGCGGCAAAGTCTCTATTGAAACCAGCCAAACCGAAGACCAGGTTATCGTAAAAAGTGACGGCTTTCCAACTTATCATCTCGCAGTTGTTGTTGATGATCATCTGATGCAGATAACGCACGTTGTACGCGGAGAAGAGTGGTTGCCCTCATTTCCGAAACATTTACTGCTTTACCGTTATTTTGGCTGGGATCCTCCGGAATTCGCGCATTTGCCTTTAATTTTAAATCCTGACCGTACCAAACTCAGCAAACGGCAAGGCGACGTTGCGGTTGAGGATTTTCGGGATCAGGGTTTTCTGGCGGAAACTCTGGTTAATTTTATAAGTCTACTGGGTTGGTCACCTGTAGATGACAGGGAATTGTTCACACTCGAGGAATTGGTCGAAGAATTCAGCTTTGAACGTGTTAATAAATCAGGTGCGGTTTTTGATCGTGAAAAACTTAACTGGATGAATCAGCAATATATTCAAAATCTGGATCAACAGGATCTGCTCCGGCGTGTCGCTCCTTTTGTAGTAAAAACAGCTTATGCCGCGCAGGATACGGATCTGCTTGAAAAAGCAGTTAAAATTTTGCAGCCGCGTTTAGTAACTCTGGCGGAAACGCCTAAACGTCTGGCTTTGTTTTTTGATGAAGATCCGCAGGCAACTGATCCGGAAGTCCTCAGCCTCTTAAAAGAAGAAAGCTCAAAATTGGTGCTCGCGGAATTTATCAAGCAGTTGCAAACAATGGAAAACTTGAACGAAGAAAATCTGGGCAGTCTAGTAAAAAATGTGCAAACCGCTACTAATATCAAAGGTAAAAATCTATGGATGCCTTTACGTTACGCAATCACTCTTGAAGCACAAGGTCCGGATTTGAAACTGATTGTTGATTTGTTCGGCAGGGAAAAATGTATGCGGTTGGCGCAAAGCGCATATGAGTTGTGAAATGAAAAATAACTTCTTGAAAAACTGAAAAAACTCAGATGTTTCAGCCTGAAAATCAAAAACTCGTGATGAAAAATGAGCTTGTAAACGTCACTTCATTCACTATATTAACGCTCATATTTCTTTCATTTTTCAGCTTCTTTTTGTTCTTTAGCGAAGCTCTATTTGCGGCGCCGTTCTCCAGTGAAAGCGAGGCTATTTTTGATTCAAAGTTGGAAGTTACTGCAGAAAAAATCAAAGCGCGTTTACTTGAGAATGAATCAGAAGTCGTGATTGCAGTGGTTGATCTAGTTAATTACGAAACTCAGGAACGTGACACCAGGGCGGATGCACTTGAAGAACAACTGACAAATATACTCATTGCAAAACTGCCGAATCAAGTAGTTCCATATTACGAAATAGTATACCTGCGTCTGGAATGGAAAAGCAGATTCCCGGACATTCTGCATGATCCGCTTACGGAAGATATCGCAAAACTTTCTGATGCGGACTGGCTGCTCACCGGAACGCACGAAACCATCGGAGGTCTGCTGTCTGTGAGTCTCAATCTATATGATCTGAAGAGTGGAAATCTGCTCTGGCAGACTGTTGTCGGCAGTGAAAGAACTGCTGAAAGTGAAGATGCAGAAAGTTTTACGGAAGATACACTGACCCAGAAAATTGAGCAACAAAGTTCGAAATTTTCTGTTCAACAAAACGTGCAAGCTCATGCACCGAATTTTCCGTCTGTTGCTCAATCTCGTTTTTTGGAGCAGCAAGCTGGTGCAGAAAGCAAAGTAGAATTTCCCGCTGTTCTGACACCTCCGCCTGTCGAGGCAAAGGTAGCAAAAACTCCTCAGGCAATGCTGAAAATTTCTGCAGGCGAATTTCTGATGGGCAGTGATTTAGGTGATGAGGATGAGTTACCGGACCATCTGGTTTTTATCCAGAGTTTTTACCTTGATCAGCATGAAGTCACAAATGAGGAGTACAGCAAGTGCTTGACTTGTGAACGCGGTCGCGGCGGTTTTGACACTATTGATCCGCAACAGCCCGTAGTTTATGTGGACTGGAAGAACGCTGCTGCCTTTTGTAAAGCACAAAACAAACGTTTACCTACAGAAGCAGAATGGGAATATGCGGCACGCGCTGGTAGTGAGGCTGAGTATAGTTTTGGTGACGATATTTCCCTGCTTGAGAATTACGCATGGCTGGAAACAAACACTGTTGATCTTGGAAGTTGGGGTGCTAAAAATATGAGTACGAAGCAGGCGAATCAATGGGGTGTTTTTGATCTTCACGGGAATGTGATGGAATGGGTGCAGAATTATTACACGCAGGATTATTTTTCCTCCGTGCGGCAGCCGAATAATCCGAAAGGTCCGCTAGAGCCTTTAGATGAAAAGTATCCGCTGCGAGTAGTTAGAGGCGGTGCATGGGGAGGACGCTATGCTGCCGGAACACCTGCTGGACTACGTTCCGCCAAGCGCTATGCATTTGTGGAGTGGACACGTTCTTTTCAAATCGGCTTTCGTTGCGCAAAAGATGTGCATACTAAAATTGTAACTTATGAATAAAATCAATAATTCGCAACTCTTCCTCAAAAGCTGAACAAGATGTCTGAAATTCCAGTTGAAGCACAAGTCGCTCCTTCCAAAACAAAAGTTGACGTAAACCTTAATAAAGCACTGATCACAGCGAAAGTATCTGATTCTGCGTTGGAAAAGATTTTGCCTTTCAGTACAGATTTGGAACTTCGGGAACGATATATAAATTTCTTTAACGGTCTGCGTCTCGGAAAATTACTGGAGGATCTGGATTTGATCGCAGGACAGGTTGCATACAGACACACAGAGGGCTGGGAACGTGGAATGACAATCGTAACCGCTGCCTGTGACCGGATTGATTTGTTGGGAGAATTACGCAGTGACCGTGATCTTCAACTGCTTTCCAGCATAAACTGGGTGGGACGCAGCTCCATAGAAGTTGGAGTAAAAATTTCATCAAAAGAAGGTGACAGTTGGAAAAGGGTGGCCCGTGCCTATTTTATTATGGTTGCGAGACGTGAAGGAAAAGCTGAAAAGGTGAATTCACTGGAAGCAGTCAGTAAGGATGAACAGCGTCGTTTTCGGGAGAGTGAGCAGCGGCAGCAAGAACGCAAGTCAATCTCACAAACAAGTTATCTTAACAATACGCCGACTGCAGAGGAAAGTCAGGTTTTGCACGAACTCTTTCTACAGATAAAAAAAGGAGAAGTAGCAGGAGTTTCAATGGAAAATTCAATCAGGCAGTCCACTCTGTTAATGCATCCTCAGTCACGTAATGTACATGATAATATTTTTGGTGGATATCTGATGCGTGAAGCTTTTGAACTTGCCTGGAATATTACTTATCTTTACTGCAAACAAAAACCAAAATTCATCAGTATGGATCACATGTATTTCTACAAACCTGTAGAAATCGGCTCAATTATTTCTTTCACTGGTTCAGTAATTTACACAGTTGAGAAAACATTGATGGTCGAAGTTGTGACAGAGGTTATTCATCCTAAAACCGGCGAAACGCAAGTGACAAATGTCTGCTATTTTACGTTCACAAACCTCGATGACTCAGGAAATTCACAGCGTGTTCCGCAAATTTTGCCACACACTTATGAAGATGGTTTGAAATATCTTGACGGTGCAAAACGTTTTAAACTTGGTGAAAATAAACGTGAAAACGCACTTTGAAAATAAATTGCTAAGTTAATTATCAAGATTGCTTCGTAAATGTTTGTCATTCCCGCGAAAGCGGGAATGACAAACATTGGTGTCAGTATGACTTTTTATTGGTTCAGCATCATAAGTTGCTGATATTTTTGAAAAACGAATTGTCATCTCGAACGAAGAGAGAGATCTTAATAATATCAGTGCTTAACAGAAAACAGATTTATCGCTCTGCTCGAAATGACACCTTTTAATGACTTTTTACGCAGGCATCATCATTAAATAACTCACAAACTCTAATATAATAAAACATGATCAGCACAGCACAAACATCTCATCTGGAATCCATCGGCTCTTTTCTGGCAATGGAAATTTTTACTAAAGCCCAAAAAATGGCAGAACAAGGCCAAGACATTATCCATCTTGAATTTGGCGAACCGGATTTTAGCGCACCGCCTGCTGCGGCGGAATCTGTACGCAAAAGTATGGAAAAAAATTCTGCAGGATACACCTTCTCTCAAGGTCTGGAAGGCTTGAGGATCGAAATTGCTAAAAAGTATGATGTGGATTACGGAGTAATAATTCAGCCCGAACAAGTGCTTATTACGAATGGCTCCTCGCTTTTGCTCTATCTGGCAATTCGAATGCTGGCGCCTCCAGGAAGTGAAGTCATCCTTACAGATCCTTGTTATGCCTGTTACGAAAATGTTGTACGTCTGGCCGGTGCAGAACCGGTGATGATCAAGTTGCGGCACGAAGACGGTTTTCAACTGGATGTTGATGAACTTAAAAAAAAGTTAACGTCTAACACCAAAGCCATTTTGATCAATTCACCAATGAATCCAACCGGTGTTGTTTTTTCGCCTGAAGTAATGCAGAGTCTCGCTGATTTGGACATTCCGGTAATTTCTGATGAAATTTATGCAGATTTGAGTTTTGAGGATTCACCACGTAGTTTTTTAAGTTTTTCAGATCAAACAATTGCAATAAACGGATTTTCAAAATATTTCGCGATGACTGGTTGGCGTCTCGGTTACATGATTACTCCTCCGGAATGGATGTCTGCCGCAGATCGACTGCACCAAAATCTGATGATTTCTGCAACAGAGTTTGTGCAGGAAGCCGGAATTTCGGTTCTGCAAAAAAGCAAAGTCTACTGTGAGGAAATGAAAACAGAATTCAACCGAAGGCGACTCTTTGTTTTGAAGCGTATGCGTGAACTAGGCATGGATCCGGGATACACACCAGGTGGTGCGTTTTATGTGTTTTACAAATATCCTGATTCTACCAAATCTTCACTGGAACTTTGTCATGAAGTTTTGGAAAAAACAGGTGTGGCAATTGCGCCAGGTCGTGATTTTGGGGCCATGGGTGAGGGTTATATCCGTTTAAGCTATGCACAATCGATGGAGAATATTGACCGAGCCTTAACTAAATTGGCTGAAAGTAAGTTGCTGACAAGTTAGTACATCGACAATTTAAATCGTTCCCACGCATAGCATGGTAACGATGTGGAGAGTCAGGACGCAGAGCGTCAGCTATGCATTCCCACGCAGAGCATGGGAACGAAGTATAAGATCTTAATGATATTAGTGTAATCGGTTATACCAGCGTTCTCTTTTCGAACCAATTAATATAGTCTAAACTTTGACTCTCTTAGCTTGTTGAGAAACAAACATGGGAAAAATCATCGATATTTTTATTTCAGAGGATGCTAATAAATTACCTGTTCATGTAGATGTTGCCGAAATGGTTAAACATCGGGGACTGACAGGTGATCGCTATTATCACAAGACTGGAACCTATTCGGATGTAGAGCCTAAAAGTCCGGGAAGGGAACTGACTCTGATTGAACTTGAGGTGCTGGAACAACTTGAATTGGATCATAGTATCACGCTTTCGGGAGCTGAAGCCCGGCGGAACATTGTTACTCAAGGCATTTCCCTTAACAAGCTTGTGGGGAAACGCTTCAGAATTGGTGCAGTGATCTGTGAAGGCATCCGCTTGTGTCATCCGTGCCAACTCTTGGAAAAACTCACAGGAAAGAAAGTATTGCGACCTTTGGTTGACCTTGGAGGATTAAGGGCCGATATTTTGACCAATGGTACAATTCGAGTGGGTGATTCGATTATAGTGGGGGACTGACATTTAAATCGTTCCCATGCTCTGCGTGGGAATGCAACTGAGACGCTCTGCGTCCTATCTTCTAAAATATTAAATTGTTCCCATGCTTTGCGTCACAACAGAAAGACGAAAATAAAATGGGCCGTAGCCGCTTTTCTGTTATCAATAAATTAAATCGTTCCCATGCTCTGCGTGGGAATGCAACTAAGAAGCTCTGCGTTCTATCTTCAAAACATTAAATCGTTCCCATGCTCTGCGTGGGAATGCAACTAAGACGCTCTGCGTCACAAAAGAAAGACAAAAGTAAAATGGGACGTAGCCGCTTTACAGTTATCAATGAATCGCCTCATTTTTTAACCTGTACTGTTGTGAACTGGATTCCAATGTTCAGTGATCCCAACATTGTAAAACTGTTGCTGGATTCATTAATGTTTCTCCAAAATCAGCAACGTTTAAAACTGTTTGCTTATGTAATCATGGAAAACCATCTTCACTTACTAGCTTCTGCTGCAGAACTCTCTAAAGAAATTGGTAATTTCAAATCATTTACTGCACGTCAAATTGTGGATTATTTGGAGGAGAAGAAGCACGTATCTCTGCTTAAACAGTTGAGCTTTTATAAAAGTGAACACAAGAAAGATAGAAATTATCAGCTCTGGCAAGAAGGTTCACATCCTGAAATGATACTGAGTGAAAAGATGTTTCAGGCAAAGTTGGAATATATACACAATAATCCTGTGAAGAGGGGATATGTTGATCAGCCTGATCATTGGCGGTATTCAAGTGCAAGAAATTATTTAGGGCTTGAAGCTTTGTTGAGTTTGAATGGTTTAGAAGATGGGACGCAGAGCGTCAGTTAGGCATTCCCACGCAGAGCATGGGAACGATGTGGAGAGTCAAGACGCAGAGCGTCAGTTAGGCGTTCCCACGCAGAGCATGGGAACGATGTGGAGAGTCAGGACGCAGAGCGTCAGTTAGGCATTCCCACGCAGAGCATGGGGACGATGTGGAGAATTAGGACGCAGAGCGTCAGTTAGGCATTCCCACGCAGAGCATGGGGACGATGTGGAGAATTAGGACGCAGAGCGTCAGTTAGGCATTCCCACGCAGAGCATGGGAACGATGTGGAGAGTCAGGACGCAGAGCGTGAGTTAGGCGTTCCCACGCAGAGCATGGGAACGATGTGGAGAGTCAGGACGCAGAGCGTCAGTTAGGCATTCCCACGCAGAGCATGGGAACGATGTGGAGAGTCAAGACGCAGAGCGTCAGTTAGGCCTTCCCACGCAGAGCATGGGAACGATTAAAACAGTAAGCAGAGCAATCGAAAAAATTGAAAGAAAAAATTAAACATGAACTTACAGCACCTCATCCAAGAAACAGAATCCGGAAAGCGGCTTGATCAGTTATTGACTACGTTTGATGAAATTATTTCCCGGACACAGGCTCAGCGGTTGTTGAAA
>Ga0233439_10002135_pt1 | contig 22895 bp, 26 predicted proteins | sample SI_123_September_6_FD_182713 | JGI IMG/M metagenome (GOLD analysis project Ga0233439, IMG submission 182713) | Seawater microbial communities from Saanich Inlet, British Columbia, Canada - SI_123_September2016_100_MG | ecosystem: Environmental > Aquatic > Marine > Inlet | place: Canada: British... | reverse complement strand
TATTTGGAACTCCTGAATATGTTGTAAATAAAATTAATGAACTTAAAACAGAGTTAAATCTTCAAAACTTACAAGTATGGTCTAATTTTCCTGGTATAGATCATGAGGCTTGTATGAGAAGTATAAAACTGTTTAATGATGAAGTGATACCAAAAATAAATTTTAATGAAGGCGATGTAGAGAAAGCTAGTTAATGAAACTTGAATTAAGAAAATTTACAAAGTTTGTAGACAAGACTTTTATTGAAGGTGGCAAGGAAGCAAAAGAACCAGTCTTGCTAGTATCAGTTGCGGCTGTTTTTAAAAACCCATGGGCTGATCAAGGTTTTGTTGAAGATTTAAAACCAATTATTTTAGATCTTGCCCCAAAGTTAGGAGATATTCTAGTTCCAGAATTAATAAAAGAAATCGGCTCACCTGATAAAATTTTAGCATATGGTAAAGCTGGAACAGTTGGCCTTAATGGAGAAATTGAGCATGCTTCAGCATTTATTCACACTTTAAGATTTGGAAATAAATTTAGAGATGCAGTTGGTGGTACTTCTTATCTAAGTTTTACAAACACAAGAGGGCCAGCAGGATCTAAAATATCAATTCCAATGATGCACAAAACAGACTCGGGTTTAAGACCTTATTATTTAACACATGAATTCACTATTCATGACGCACCATTTGATGATGAGATTGTGATTGCTATAGGTGGGGCCTCATCAGGTAGAGCTCATGCGAGAACTGGTGACCGTTATCAGGACATGAAGGAAATGGGACTAGATCCCAAATAAATGTCACAAGGCTTTGACCTTAAGGGTAGTTATTATTCCTATATAAATAAAGACACACTTCCTTCAGTTTTTATTCATGGTGTTGGCCTTGATCATCAAATGTGGAAACCTCAAATAAATTCATTAAATAAATTTTCAACATTAACTTATGATTTATTAGGACATGGAAATTCTGAATTAAAAAATGATGAAGTAACTTTAAATGATTTTTCTAATCAACTTAAGTCACTATTGGATTTTTTGAAAATTAAAAAAATAAATCTCATTGGTTTTTCTTTAGGATCATTAATAGCTATAGATTTTACTCTAAAATTTAAAGAATATTTAGATACATTAACTTTAATGGGAACAACTTATCAAAGAACTGATGAGGAGAGATCAAAAGTTTTAGATAGATTTGAACAGGCTAAATTAAATAAACCCATATCAAGACAAGCATTAAAAAGATGGTTTAGTGATAAATATTTAGATGATAATCCTGAAATTTATAGTGAGTTCATGAATATTTTAAACAAAGAACCTAAGGATCATGATAATTTTTTAAAAGCTTATAAATTATTTGCAAATCATAGAGATGACATTGGGTCAATTAAAAAGATTGAAACAAAAACACTCATTATGACGGGATCAGATGACCCAGGATCAACTGTTTCAATGTCTAAATCTTTGTCGAAAGACCTTGTAAACTCTAAATTTGTTGAAGTAAAAAATGGAAAACATCTTTGTAGTATAGAGTGTGCAGATGAGGTAAATATAAATCTTAAGAATTTTATTTATAATTAAATGTCTGAATTAAAAAATTTTAAAATGTATATTAATGGTGAATGGGTTGAATCTTCATCAGGTAAAAAAATAGAAACTTTAAATCCAGAAACCAACAAAGTATGGGCGACTGTACCAGAGGCTAATGAAGCCGATGTTGATAAAGCTGTCAAAGCTGCTCAAGATGCTTTTAATGGTTCTTGGTCTAATCTTCACCCAAAAGAAAGAGCAAAGTTTTTAAGAAACATTGCTGATCAATTAAGAACGAATGCTGAGCATTTAGGTAAAATAGAAACAATAGATACCGGAAAATTATTTAAAGAAATAAAAACTCAAGCAAGTTATATTGCTGAATACTATGATTATTATGCAGGACTAGCTGATAAAGTTGAAGGAACAGTTGTACCTATTGATAAACCTAATATGCAGGTAACAACAACACGAATTCCTATTGGTGTGATAGCTGCAATAATTCCCTGGAATTCACAAATGCTATTAACTGCTGTGAAATTAGCACCAGCACTTGCAATGGGAAACACTGTTGTGATCAAAGCCTCAGAATTAGCTCCTGTCACATTATTGGAATTTGCAAAGTTAATTGAAAATGCGGGCCTACCTAAAGGGGTGGTTAATGTAATTACTGGACTAGGAGAGCCTTGTGGGAGAGCTTTAACAACACATGATTTGGTTGAGAAAATTGCTTTTACAGGAGGTCCTGAAACTGCTCGTCATATTGTTAAAAATTCTGCAGAAAATTTATCTCAAGTAAGTTTAGAATTAGGAGGCAAAAGTCCTGTAGTTTTATTTAATGATGCTGATCAAGAAAATGCTTTAAATGGAATTACTGCAGGTATTTTTGCAGCAAGTGGACAAAGCTGTATTGCTGGATCTAGATTATACATTCAGTCAAAAATTTACGACGAATTTTTAGATAAACTTGTTAAAAAGGCTGAAGGTATTAAGCTAGGATCTCCTATGGATCCAAATACACAAATGGGGCCCTTAAATAGCTTTAAACAATTAGAAAATATTGAAAAAAATATCAAAGCTACCGTTGAACAAGGTGGAAAGATTAGATGCGGAGGAAAAAGATCAACAATTTCAAATGAAGGCTATTATTTTCCTGCAACTATAATTGAATGTGAAAACCATAATTTACCAACAGCTGAAAATGAATTATTTGGTCCTGTTTTATCAGTAATGAAGTTTGAAAATGAAGAAGAAGCAATACATAAGATGAATGATAATCAATATGGTTTGTCTTCAGGAATTTATACCACCAATCTAGGAAGAGCTATGAGGGTTTCTAAAGCTGTAAGAGCTGGGATAGTATTTGTAAATACATACAGATTGATATCACCATCAGCACCATTTGGAGGAATTAAAGATAGTGGTTATGGCAAGGAAGCTGGAATAGAATCTATTAAAGAATATACACGAATAAAAACTACCTGGTTTAATTCATCTGAAGATCCAATGGATGACCCATTTACAATGGGATAACAGTTTGCCATTAAAGCATTTACTCATTTTACTATTTATTGCCATTGCTTATGGAAGTGCATTTCCAGTCACAAAATTAGCATTAAACAATTCAGTGCCCCCTATTCTTATGGCATCACTTAGAATGGGAATTGTACTTATTATATTAATTCCATACTGGCGATTTAAAATACCAGAGAAAAAATATCTTACATCATTGATTGCTTTTTCAATTTCAATGGGGGTGATGGTTTATGTATTTATGACTTTATCACTTTATCATTCATCAATAATTTCACCTGTGATTGTTGGCTCTCAATTAGCTATACCGTTTGGGGTATTATTAAGTGCAGTGATGTTGGGTGAAAATATTAGTTTTAAAAAATGGATTTTAATTTTTTGTGCTTTTTTTGGAATAGTAATAATATTTTTTGACCCTGAATTAGCTAACAATTTTTTAGGTTTGTTTTATGCTGGCTTAATGGCGCTATTTTTTGGTTTAGCCCAAGTTTATTCAAGACAATTAAAAAGTTTAAATGTCAGCTTAACCAATGCGTTTACTGGTTTGTTTGGTTTTATTATATTAATGATTTTATCTTATTTTATTGAAGGTCATACAATCTCAAATATTAGATCAATAAATATTAACACCTGGGTTTTTATATTTTATCAAGCTGTTGTTGTTTCTTTAGGTGCACACCTACTAATGTTTTATCTATATAAATTTTATACTGTGGGTCAAATTTTTCCTTCATACTCATTATTCCCAATTTTTGGTATTGGTTTATCATTTTTAATTTTTGGAGAGATACCCACATTTCTATTCCTTATTGGTAGTGCAATTGTTCTAACTTCAGTATTTTTACTTCATAAAACGAGTTAATTTAACCATTGTAAAATTTAGATAATCGTAATTTAATTACATTTTTACAAATTGTTAACAATTAAGGAAAATAATGAAAAAACTATTTATTGCTGCATTTATGTTTGTTTCAACTTTTGGAACCAATGTAATGGCAGACGGACATGCGATTAAGATGGGAATTATTTTAGGATTTACTGGTCCTATTGAATCTCTAACACCAGCAATGGCTGGATCTGCTGAACTTGCTTTTAAAGAAGCTTCAGACTCAGGTTCTCTATTAGGTGGAAAAAAAATTGAAGTAGTAAGAGCAGACTCAACTTGTGTTGACTCAGCGGCAGCAACTGCAGCAGCTGAAGGTGTTATTTCACAAGGTGTAGCAGCTATCATGGGTGCTGACTGTTCTGGTGTAACTGGTGCGATTGCATCAAATGTTGCTGTACCAAATGGTGTAGTAATGATTTCACCATCAGCAACTTCTCCAGGATTAACAACTTTAGATGACAAAGGATTCTTTTTTAGAACAGCTCCTTCTGACGCTAGAGGTGGACAAATCTTAGCTGATGTTACTAAAGATAGAAAAGTTAAAAGTGTAGCTATAACTTACACTAATAATGACTATGGAAAAGGTTTAGCTGATGTTTATAAAGCTGCTGCTGAAGCTCATGGTATCAAAGTTACAGCTGTAACTGCTCATGAAGATGGTAAAGCTGACTATTCATCTGAAGTTGCAACGTTAGCTTCAGCTGGTGGTGATGCTATGGCTGTAATTGGTTACCTTGACCAAGGTGGTAAAGGTATGATTCAAGCTGCTTTAGACTCAGGTGCATTTGATAAATTTGTTTTATCAGATGGTATGATTGGGCAATCACTTGTTGATGCATTTCCTAAAGGCTTAAAAAAATCTTTTGGTACTATGCCAGGTTCAACTGGAAAAGGTGCTGGAGTATTTGCTGATGTGGCAAAAGCTGCTGGTATAGACTCTTCTGGTCCATACACTGGGGAATCTTATGATGCAGCAGCACTTATAGTTTTAGCAATGCAAGCAGGTAACTCTGCTGACAGAGCATCAATTGCAAACAATGTAATGGATGTAGCTAACGCTCCTGGAACTAAAATCTATCCAGGTGAGCTTAAAAAAGGATTAGATTTATTAGCAAAAGGTAAAAAGATAAATTACGAAGGTGCAACTGGAGTAACTTTTACTAATGTTGGTGAAGCTGAAGGTTCTTTCTTAGAGCAAGAAATCAAAGGCGGAAAATTCAAAACAAAAAAACAAAGATAATTATTATCTAATTAAAACCCCCAGTAATGAAAATTACCGGGGGTTTTTTTATTAAAAATTCATTAAAACTTTTGTAATTCCAAAAATTGAAATAATTATAAGAAAATAAAAGACAAATTTTCTATAAGTTTCTTCTCTACTCTTAATAAAAAACTTATTACCAATAAATATACCTATGGGTAAAACTAATATTAACGGAAGTACCCTATATAGAGCTGTTACTTCTACAATTTCAGCATAAAAACTTAAATTTAAAACATAAGCATCTGCTATAAAGAATATTGCTGCAAGTGAACCTCTTATAACTATTGGTCTTACTTTTGTAATTAGCAAAAAAAGAGATATCGGCATACCACCTAAAGTTCCAAGACCATTGATTATTCCAGAGACTCCTCCTGCCAAAAATTTAACAGGTAATATATTTATTTTTTTATTTGAGTATCCTCTTAATTGTAAAATCACAAAAAAAATAATAATTCCACAAATTGAAAAGTGGACAATATCAGGAGATAAAATTTTTAATAAATAAAGACCTACAGGTGACCCAATTGAAATTCCTATCAATATCTGAAAAACAAATTTCCAATCTATGTTGTTCCAAATATAAGGAAACATGAATATGCTCACCATAACTTCTAAAACTAAGATTATTGGTACAATTTCAATAGCAGGTAAAATAAATGAGATTAATGACATGCATGTTGCTGAAAATCCAAAGCCATTAAACCCTCTAATTATAGATGCAATAAATACAACAAATAATATTATTAAAAATTGAGATAAACTTAAATCAATGTAATTTAAAAGAGTCATATAAATTTTTAATGAATATTAAAAAGTGTTATTCAAAGACATGTGTATTGATTAAAACATGTATTTATCAGCCATGTACATGGCCCAAGCGATTGCAGCACCTAATATAATATATTTCATAGAGACTATTTTATTTCTATTTTTTCTGGAAGTATACCTTTTGGTCGATACCTCATAATCAACAATAGCCCAAGTCCCATCATTAAGTATCTAAAGTAAGGAACACTTTCAATTAAATGGATTTTTAAAGCATGTGTATCGGACATTCCAGACGTGAATAAATTAATTAAGAATAATGCAATCGGTGCAGCTTCAATCCATAAAAACCATACTGCAAATCCACCTAAGATTGCTCCAAAATTGTTACCACTCCCTCCAACAATAACCATTACCCAAATAAGAAATGTATATCTCATAGGTCTATAACTGCCTGGTGTAAACAAACCATCTTGAGTAACCAACATTGCACCAGCTATTCCAACAATTGCTGATCCTAAAATGAATATTAACAAATGTTGTTTAACAACATTTTTTCCCATTGCATTTGCAGCTTCTTCATTATCTCTAATAGCTCTCATCATTCTTCCCCATGGAGAATAGAGTGCTTTTTGAGTGACTATTAATAGAGCTATAACTACAATTAAAAATAATCCTGAGTAGCAAAGTTTTACAAAAACTGACGATCCTTCAATTACCAATTGATTAAGAGCTGTTTGTTTATCTGCTATATTAGAAATTAATTCCAATTTGCTTGAATTAAATTTTGCAACTAAATTTATGAACCAATCAGTAGTTTGAAGGTTAACCTCATAAGGCACAGGCCTATCCAATCCAATTACATTTTTTACCCCTCTTGATAACCAATCCTCATGTTTGATTATTGCAATTACAATTTCTGAAATAAGTAATGTTGCAATTGCTAAATAGTCAGCTCGTAACCCAAGCGCAACTTTTCCAACCACAAATGCCAATCCTCCCGCAAAGAAAGCTCCAACAATCCATGAAAACATAATTGGTAATCCAAACCCTCCAAGAAAACCTGTTTTTGCAGGATTAACTGCTTCAATTGCTTCAATTCCAGGTTCAGCAGTTACTCTGATAATTATAATTCCTGCAATAATAATAGCTGCAATACCATAAGTTCTATATTTAGATTTTTCAAAATTTTTTAAGATAAAGCGAATAGCTAATATCATTACAATGATTAACCATAAGCACATCAAGATATCAAAGCCTCCAGCTCGCCATGCTTCTTGAACCGGATCAACAGATATTAAAACTGCAGCTAATCCACCTAATGCCGCGTATCCCATAAGGCCAAAATTAATTAATCCAGCATAGCCCCATTGTACATTTGCTCCCATAGTCATTACTGCAGAAATTAAGCACAGATTGAAAATTGAAAGAGCAACATTCCATGATTGAAATATCCCAACTAACAATATTAAACCCATCATTATTGAGTAAGCTACAATTATGTTTAGATTTTTTCTCAAAGGACCTTCCCTTTAAATATACCATTAGGTCTATACAATAAAACAATCACTAATATAGAGAATGACACAGCAAATTTATAATCTGTCGATAGTAATTGAACAAGAGTTTCTGGCTCCATACTTTCAGGCAAAATATACATAAAAAATTTCTTATATGCGTACGTTATGAATATTTCTGAAAAAGCTATGACGTAGCCACCTAAAAATGCTCCAAATGGGTTTCCAATTCCGCCAACAATTGCAGCAGCAAAAATTGGAAGCATGTTGTTAAAATATGTAAAAGGTTTAAAGCTTTTGTCTAAACCATATAAAGCGCCACCGATTGTTGCCAAAATACCTGCAATAATCCATGTAATCATAACCACTTTTTTTGGGTCAATTCCAGATAACAAAGCCAAATCTTCATTATCAGAGTAAGCTCTCATGCTCTTTCCTGTTTTAGTTTTGTTTAAAAACCAAAATAAAATTGAAACTAATATAAGTGTTACAAATATTGTTATAACCTGACTAGACTTAATTGCTAAGCCTTCATTAAGTCCTGTCATTTCTTTAAATTCACCTGCTTTAATAATAAATTTTTCTCCATCAAAAAATCTTCTGTCAGATGGGCCAATTATTATCCTTACCACTGCTTGAGTTACAAACATTACACCAATACTAACCATTGCAAGTTGCACAGGTGGGCTTTTGCTAACCCTATAATATCTAAATACAAATTTATCTATGAAGAGCATGTAGCCAATCATAAAAATTATTGCAAATGGTATTGCGATAAGAGCTGTAGGCAAAACACCTAAAGAGATACCCACAGATTGGAAATACCATGTGAATAAAATAGTCACCATTGTTCCAAACGCCATCATGTCTCCAGTTGCAAAATTAGCAAACCTTAAAATTCCATAGATTAAAGTAACAAAAATTGCACCAAGGGCTAATTGTGAACCATAGGTTAGAGCTGGAACAAAAATATAATTTAATAATAAAATAATTGCGTTTATAAAATCCATATTATCCTCCCAAAAAAGAGCTTCTTACTCTTGGGTCGTTTAATAATTCTTGACCAGTACCTGAATATTTATTTTCTCCAGTCACAAGCACATACCCTCTATCAGAAATATTTAGTGCTTGTTTCGCGTTTTGCTCAACCATTAAAATTGCAACATTTGTTCTCTTTACTTTAATAATATGATCAAATAATTCATCCATAACTATTGGTGAAACTCCAGCAGTAGGCTCATCTAGCATTAATACTGATGGTTTGATCATCAATGCTCTTCCAAGTGCAACTTGTTGTCTTTGACCACCAGATAATTCGCCCACTAACTGATTTCTTTTTTCTTTTAATATAGGAAATAGATCATAAATTTCCTCAATAACATTTTGAAAGTTATCATCTCTTAGATAGGCTCCCATTTCTAAATTCTCTTCAACAGTCATTCCAGCAAAAACATTTTTTGTTTGTGGTACAAATGAAATTCCAGCTTTAACTCTTTCTTGTGGAGAAAGTTTTGAGATATCTTTTCCATCAATTACTACAGAACCAGATTTAAGATTTAATAAACCAAGCATAGCTTTCATTGCTGTTGATTTCCCAGCCCCATTAGGACCAAGAATTGAAACTATTTCCCCTCTATTCACATCAACTGAACAAGAGTTAATAATATCTGGGCCATTGCCATAACCCCCTGTCATTTTTATACCTTCAAAAAATGCCATTAATTTTCATCCTTTAATTTTGATCCTCTTCCCAAATAACTTTCTATAACTTTTTCATCTTTTTTAACTTCATCAGCAGTTCCTTCAAATAAAACAGAGCCCTCTGCCATTACAATTACAGGATCACATAATCTACTTATAAAATCCATATCATGTTCAATCATACAAAACGTATATCCTTGTTCTTTATTTAACTTAAGGATCGCAGTGCCTAGGTCTTTAAGCAAAGTTCTATTAACTCCTGCTCCCACCTCATCAAGCAATACTAATTTTGCATCCACCATCATAGTTCTTCCAAGCTCAAGTAATTTTTTTTGACCCCCTGATAAATTTCCAGCTAATTCATTTGATAAGTGGGTAAGATTTAAGAAATCAACTACGTCCTGAGCTTTTTGTTTTACAGCTAATTCTTCCGTTCTAACTAAACTTGGTTTTAATAAAGCTGTCATTAATTTTTCACCTGATTGATTTGCTGGAACCATCATTAGGTTTTCTAAAACTGACAAATTTGTAAACTCATGCGCTATTTGAAATGTTCTTAAAATACCTTTGGAAAATAATTCATATGAAGGAACATCTGTTACATCTTCATTATTAAACAAAACTTTTCCTTGTGAAGATTTTAAATTTCCAGCAATTAAATTAAATAAAGTAGTTTTCCCAGATCCATTAGGTCCAATAATTCCTGTGATGGAACCCTTCTTAATTTTTAAAGAACAATCTGAAACTGCCGCTAACCCTCCAAAATATTTAGATAGATTTTCGATTTGTAAAATATCCTGTTGTTGATCCATAAAATTTTATTTATTTAATCTTTTATGTATACTATTGAGAGTTTTCTCTAAAGATTTATAAAAACCGGCTTTTGTTAGCTCTTTAACACCTTGCTCATTTAATCCTTTAGGAGTTTGAGACTCTTTTACTAAATATTTTAGGTCTTTTTTTGAGTTAACAACAGCGTCTTCTGATAAAGCCAAAAATAAAGAAGTTATATATTTTTGCGCATTGTTTCTTTTAACTCCTCTTTTAACCAGCCAGTCTGTCATTGAACTTAACAATTGATAAAAAGGTGCCATCATTCCAGATGTTGACCAGAAATTAATTGAAGATTTTTCATTTTTTATTTCAACAGTTGTTCCAACTTTATCAAAGAATGCTTTAACTTTTTTATTAGGAGGACAAATAGGTACTGGTCCTTTTTTTAATGAAATTGGTGGCAAAGGAATAGCTCTTACAATTTTTGCTTTAACTTTTATTGCTTTTTTTAACTGAGATAAAGTTATTGTAGAAATAAAACTAATTATAGTTTGTGTTGATTTAAATTTTAATTCTTTGATTATTTTATCTCCTACCGTAGGTGTAACTGATAAAAATACCCAATCACACTTATCAACTATTTGCTGATTATCTTTAGCAATAACTACTTTTCTAAATTTTTGTTTTAAATTGTTAGCAATACTTTTATTTCTTGGTGAAATTATAATTTTGTTAAATGAAATTTTAGATGTGCAAATACCTGTGATTACTGATGATGCTATTTTGCCAGTACCTATAAATCCTAAATTCATAAATTTTGGTTACTTTATATTGATTATATTGAATTAATTAATAAAAAAAGAGCCTCTAATTCTTAACAATTCTCTACTTAATTCTTCATTTTCTTTGAAAGGTTTTCTTCCATGAAGCCAGAAGTAGTTATTAGCAATTATTACAGATCCAACAGGTAATTTGGTAATAGTTTTGTTTTTACTTTCCTCTAAGCCATCTGACAATCTTTGTAAAAAATTACCTTGTTCCATATTTTTTGGCTCAGGAAATTGATCTATGTAAGAAATAGTAGGTTTACCATCAGCGTCAGAAGAAAATACTGGATGCTCTACTTTATAGTTTATATTTTTACTTTTTGGTGAGCCCCAAATAAAACTCTGTTTACCAATAGGGTCATTATATAAATCCTCACAATGTTCCCAATCATCAAGGTGTAACATTGCTGTTTCTCCACCTTCTACATTCTGTTCATCAATTTTGGTCATTAATAACCAGTCTGTAACTTCTTTGACATAAGTTCCGTCTGTATGAAGATCCATATTTGTATAAGCTTTTCTTAAATATGAGTCGCTTTTATCCTCATGCTTAACAGTAAATCTTGCATAATATTTTCCAGCCATAGAGTCATGATTTGGAATTCCAATCAAATGAGCAATTGCAGTAGATAGTTTAACTAGAAAATTGCCATTAATTTTTGATGTGATATTTTTTGGACCAATTACAAAACATCCTTTAGATCTATCCCTAATTATAGAATTCATTAATTTGCTTAATTTATTATCTGTCAAATCATCAAAACTTTTTGCAATAGTAAACCGTGTAAAAGGTTTCAGCTCTAGTGCTGTTAAATCAAATTTATTGAAAGGAAAAATTAGTTTTTCAATAATTTCATTTTCTATTTCAATCTTAATTATTCTTTTTGAATTATCGAGTTCTGAAATTGATAGACCGGCAATTTTTTCCATTATAAGTACTCGCTTAGTAATGCCATTATGATAGCAGAAATTACTGTTGGATAAACAAAATTTCTTTTAGATATAAAAAATATAAATAAACAAAATAATACCACTATTGCTCTACTTAAATAGCTTGCATCAGACAACACTCCAACTGGAAAAATAATTGTTCTAGCAATCAAAGCAGCTAATGTTGAATAAGCCAAACAATTAAACCATCTAAATAATTTTGACGTTTCTTTTATTCCTTCTGAAGAAACTGCTCCTAAGAATCTAGAAGAAAAAGTTGCTAATGATGTTACTAAGATCGCAAGAACAACATTAATTGACATTTAGCTCTCCTATAAAATATGCAATAGTCCCACCTACAAGTCCACCAAGTAAAATTGACCATTCTGGAGACAAAAAATAAAATATTGGTCCTAACAATAAACCTAAAATTACTGAGGCTCCTATTTGGATAGTCTTCATTGCTCCTACCATCATACATAAAAAATAAATCGGATTTAGAATTGCTAGACCGATCATTATGTTTTTATCCAAATAATCAGATGCATAGAAACCAATAAATGTACCAATTACAGCTGTAGTCCATGTTGCTGAGCCAATTCCAATCCAAAAATCTATTCTATGTTTTTTTTCAATATTTTTGTAATTGCTTTTCATTATTAGCCATGCTGAGACTGCAATAAAATGACAGGAGAAATAGTATTTCCATTTTGGTTGGCTTTTGTGCATCATTAATGGGAATAAAGAAACAGTCATTGGGTATAATCGAGCATTAACAAACCAGACAGCTAAAAATATATTCAATAAAGATGCCCCAACCAACAATGACTCGGCCATTACCAGAGAACCAGGCAAAGCATAAGTAAGCATTGTAGAAAAAATACTTTCTTGAATATTAAATCCTAAATTTTTAAGAAGAGCTCCAATTGCAATAAAACAACAACCAAGTGCTATGGCTGGGCTATCAGGAGCTAAAATGGATTTAAAACCTTTAAAGAAAAATTCTTTATTAATCATTAGCCACCAAGGAATAGTCTACCAACATCAGGATTACTTAATAATTCATCACCTTTTCCAGCAATAGCTGTTTGGCCTGAAACTAAAACGTAACCTATATCAGCAAATTCTAAACCTTTTTTAGCATTTTGTTCTACAAGAATAATTGTTTTTTTTTCATTTTGTTGAAGATCTTTTAGAATTTCAAAAACCATGTCAATGTATCTAGGTTCTAAACCAATTGATGGTTCATCAACTAATAATACTGATGGCTTCATTACCAAAGCTCTTGATATTTCTAACAATCTTCTTTCACCACCAGATAAAACTTTTGCTGGTTGATTTCTTCGGTTTCTTAATCTTTCATACTTTTCAAAAATCTTTTCCGCCTCTTCGTAAGACTCATCAGTTTTGTCTTTAATATACCCACCCATTAATAAATTTTCTTCCACTGTCATATCTGGAAATACAGAATTATCTTGAAGAATATAAGCTACCCCTACTGACTTTAGTTTTTCAGCTGGTGATAAATTGGTAATTTCTTTTCCATCTATTTCTATTTGGCCGGAAAAAATATTTGTAAATCCGTATATCGAATGAAGTATTGTAGATTTACCTGCACCATTTGGTCCAATCAAACATAGGGACTGCGCCTTGTTAACAAACAAATCAAAATTATGTAAAATTTCCATTTTACCATAACCTGCATTTAAATTTTTAATTGTTAGGTGAACTTCATTTGGGGATAATTTTTTTAAATCATCTGGAGTTGGTGCTTTCCCTAATACTTCGTATTGATTTGACATTATTGTGCTCCCAAATAAGCATCAATTACACGCTTATCATTTTTAATTTCATCTGGAGATCCATTAGCTAACATTTTTCCATGAGCTAAACAAAAAATATCTTCAGCTAATTGCATGATCACCTTCATATTGTGCTCAATAACTAAAAGAGTGATACCAAAGTCTTGATTTACTTTAATTAATCTATCTATAATTCCATTTATTAAAGTTGGATTTATTCCAGCTGTAGGCTCATCTAATAAAAGCATTTCTGGCTCATTCATTAAAGCCATTGCAAGCTCTAATAATTTTTGTTGTCCAAACGACAAATCTCCTGCTCTCAGTTTTCTTTTTTGATAAAGACCAACGAAGCTTAATAAATTTTCTGCTTTATCTGTTAAATCTTTAGGAATTTTAGAAAATATCGTAATTAAACTTTCATCGCTTCCTTTATGACTGATTAACATATTGTCTATACAATTTAATTTTCCATAAATTCTTGTTTGTTGAAATGTTCTAAGCAAACCAAGTTTTGCTATAACAGGAACTGGTAATTCAGATACTTCTTTGTTATTAAATTTAATTGACCCAGTATCAATAGGATAAGTTCCAACAATTGAGTTAAATAGAGTTGTTTTACCTGATCCGTTCGGTCCAATTAAACCAACAATTTTTCCTTTTTCAACTGACATCGAAACATCAACATTAGCTTTTACACCACCAAAAGATTTGCTGACATTATTTACTTCTAAAATACTCACTTTAATTCTACCTGTGCTTTACGATCAGCTTCATCTACGACTTCACCAAATCTCTCTGGATACTTTTCTCTAAGCCATCCCATCAATCCTTCTGGGAAATAAATTACAATTACAACGATCAGCACACCTAACGCAACATACTGCCATCCTAAAAAATAAGTCCAGAAACCTTCTTTAAATAAGTGAAATAAAGTTGCACCAATAACAGGTCCCCATAGCGTTCCTTTGCCTCCAAGTATTGCCATTAAAACCATGAACACACCCATTTCTCTTCCATCAAACGCAACATCTGTTGAGTCAATATAACCAACTAATCCTCCCATGATCCCACCAGCTAAACCACAGAAGAAAGCTGATATCATCCAACCAATGATTTTATATTTCATTGTTTGGATACCCATCGCTTCAGCTTTGTCCTCATTGTCTCTTATTGCATTAAGTACCAATCTAAACCTGGTTGAGTAAACTGATTTTACTGCAACAAAAGTTAACACTAGAACTATAAAGCTTAGAAAATAAAAAAATTGTCCTCTTGATTCTAAACTTCCAATTTCAGGAAACGGAGGCGTTGTGAAACCTTGTCCTGCTCCTATAATTTCTATACCACCAGAAATTTCACCCGCAGCTACACCAAGACCCAATGTACAAATTGCAAAATAATGTCCTCTAAGTCCTAAAATTGCATAACCAATTAAACCAGCAACTATCGTTGGTATAATTGCTGCTGCTAAAAGCCCAAATGCCATACCTTGAAAAAATTGCGTAGGCGTATGCACAAAAGTTTTTTCTCCACCACTTTCTGTCCATTCTGCTAATGGAAAAAACATACCTACTTGAACAGAGGCACAAATATACATTCCAAGACCATAAAAAAGAATATTTCCAAAAGAATTATAACCCATTTCACCACCTTGGATATTCCAAGTTAATGCTAAAACAATTAATATACAAAGAATTGATAATTGAACTTTAAATGCTGGAAGCATAAAAGGTGCAAGAACTCCAAAAATTAATATTGCAGCATATAGAATGATATTATTATTTTTCATTTTAAATACTCTCTTTTTTTAGAAAGCTTAAATCTTCGATAAACTAAAATTAAAACTAATAATAAAAATACCGAGCCTATTCTAAATTCAGTTCCAAGAATATAATCAGCAAATTCTTCAAACATTCCTAAACCCATCCCCGAAACTGCCACTCCTGGTAAATTTCCTAATCCAGCAATAATAACAATCATGAAAGATCTAATTGTATAAGGTAAACCCATATAAGGGTGAATTGTGAATGTAATAGCAACTAATGCACCTGCTACACCACAAAGTGCAGCATTAATTCCAAATGTTGCTGCATAAACTTTTTCTGTATCAACGCCTAAAATCTTTGCTGCTCTTGCATTTTGAGCGGTAGCTCTAATTGCTCTACCTAGCTTTGATTTTTTCATATAAACAACAAGCCCTATTGCAAAAATAATACTTATAAGTGCTGAAAATAATTTAGAATTTGGAAGTGTAACTGAATTATTAAATAACATTGTTGTTCCAAATTCAGAATTTGCAAGAACGACATCTGCACCAAATGCAAAGTTCATTAACTGCATGAATAGTATGCTAATTCCAAATGTAGCAAGTATTGAAATGAATAAATCTCTATCTACAACTTTATTAATCACTAATTTGTAAAGACCCACACCTACAAAATACATTATGGCTGGAGCTACTATTACGCCTAAAGCTGGGTGTATCCCCGAAAGGTACATAAAATAAGTAATGTAGCCCCCAAGAATTACTAAATCTCCTTGTGCAATATTTATTATGTTCATCACTCCCCATTGAAGAGCCATTCCATAAGCTATAAGTGCAAACAAAATTCCAAGCAATATTCCATCTAATGAAGCTTGAACCATTAATATTGGTACCTGAAATATAAGTAGATCCATAAACTTTGCTGAAACTTTCTAAATAAATTTTAAAACTTATTATATAAAAACGCTCCCTATTGCTAGGGAGCATTTTACATATTAGTTATTATCTTTTAGACCAAGAAGGTATTGGATGGATTAACTCAGCTGAAGCCCATTTAGTTGGAGCAACAACTTTGTTTTCACATTTATCCCCATCACACATTACTTGGAATAACACCATTGGCTTATCAACATTTTGACCACCTTCTGCAAATTTTATGTTTCCATAAAAAGTTTGCATATCAGTAGCTGCAAGAGCATCTCTAACTTTTACTTTGTCAAATGAGTTAGCTCTTTCAAATGCATCTTTAAAAACCAATAAAGCTGCTGAAGACTCAGCTGCTTGATAAGGTGGCGCATAATCAAATAATTTTTTAAAGTCAGCATCATAAGTCATACCATCTTTAAAAAAATTATCTTTGTAGGTTAATGTTTTATGCCATTGTGAAGCACATAATGCATACTGTGAATTTTTACCATGTTGTTTTGATAATTTCGCAGCATCACAGTGTGTCATTGCAAGCATTGGTACATCAACTTTCATTTCAGCAATTTGTCTAACAGCTGTTAAGGCACCTTTGGTGTGACCTGAAACCACAAGAACATCTGGTTTAACAGCTTTTACTTTTGCTAAAGTTGCTGCCATATCATTTAGTTCTTTTGGTAACTTGTCATCTATTACCTTTTTTGAACCTGTTCTTTTGATTGCTTCTAAAACACCTAATCTAACGTCTTGAGAAAAAGCATCTTGCTCAAAAGCCATTGCAACTGAAACTGGTTTACCACCATTTTTTTCAACTGCTAAATCTATGGCTACATCAAGATATAAGTTTGCTGGTGCAAGGACCGCAAACAGATATTTGTAACCTTTAGTAAATAAAGATCTAGATGCACCATTTGCTTCAACCATTGGAACACCATATTTCTCTGTTACCGGAGCGATCGCTTTTGTTAAACCTGAACTATATGGTCCAAGCATATATTCAACACCATCTTGTGAGATTAATCTTTCTGCAAGTTGAGCTGCTCTCTTAGGGTTTGACTCATCATCATAATAAATGATTTCAAACTTATAAGTTTTTCCACCAACTTTAACACCACCCATGCTGTTAATTCTATCAACGGCCATGTTGTAACCGTTTTGAGTATGAACACCATTAGATGAATATTTACCAGTTAATGAAATAGCAGATCCTAAAACTATCTTGTCACCTACAACCTTTGCAAAAGAAGTGGTTGATGAAGATAATAAAATTGCTAATGCAGAAATAAAACTTAAGATTATTTTATTTAATTTCATTTTTATTTCCTATTGTTAATAATTAATTAATAGTTAATTTAATAAAGAAATTAGCGTTATTGCAAGTGTCAATAAAGACCCGCTGAATAAGTTAATATTGCTGTGTTACAACAATAATACCTGCAATGATTACTAAAACACTCGCAGAAATTGTATTAATAGTTTTTGGGTTTGCTTTTATCCATTTAATTAATTTTTGCGCAAGTAAAGCATAAGCAATTAAAGATAAAAAATCTAAGACAACATAAGTTGTGATCAAAATTATAAATTGAACAAAATAATTTGAATTAAAATCAATAAATTGGGGGAAAATTAATGGAAAAAACATCCAAGCCTTTGGACTTGTACCTGCAACCAAAAACCCATCTTTAAAAAAAGAAAAAAAACTTTTTGAATTAATATTTTTAGAATTAATATCTTTTGGCTTAGAATTATAAAGATCATAAGCTAAATATAAAATGTAAGTTACTCCAATCCATTTAAATGCATTAAGCAAAGCTGAGTTTTCTGAAAAAAAAGAACCAATTACAAAAATTACTAAAGTTGCTTGAATAATATTAGCAGTAACATCTCCAAGAGCGGTCCAGATACACTTTTGAATTCCATAATTCATAGAATAGGAAATGATTACTATCCGTGGTGTTCCAGGAGTAATAAACAAAAAAAGAATTATTTGAAGAAATAGAAAATAATTTAAGGGGTACATTTTAAGGAAGATAGTCCAAAAAAACCGGGAGCTAAAGATGGCTAAGATGGACTATCAAGACCTATAATATCATGCTCTAAAAAAAATGCATTAATCATTTTTTTCAAATATAAAGGATTTATGAAAAAAAAAGGTCACACCCCCATCACAAGAGTTAAGAATCCTGAGCCAGCAGTTAATGACCCGGATTGGATTATTTGGGCTGCCTGGGCAGATAGGATTACCTTTGAGGAAATAGAAAAAAAAACTGGAAAGACAGAATCTGAAGTAATTAAAATTATGCGAAGATCTGTAAAACCTGCTTCATTTAGATTGTGGAGAAAAAGAGTTAATCAAAAAAGTATTAAACATAGAAAAAAGTTTGAGTACTCTAGAAAAGAAATAGCTAGTAAAATCAAAAAGAATGACTATCTATAACCCATGAAATCAGTAACTATTTATACAGGTCCTCTTTGCAACTTCTGTGATGCAGCAAAAAGATTATTAACTAGAAACAACATTGAATATAAAGAAATTGATATTTCTAGTGTTGACGGTGCCATGGATGAAATGATTAAAAGAGCTAACGGTAAAAGAACTATTCCTCAAATCTTTTTTGATGATCAGCACATTGGTGGATACGACGAAACAAGAGCACTAGAAAAAGAAAATAAATTGCAAGATCTTTTAAAATAATACGTAATAAATTACCCACAAAATTAAAGTATATTCAAAAAAATTTTTAAAAGACTCTATTTTTTTTTTATCAAATGTTTGATTTATATATTTTTTGGAAAAATAAAAACTGATATTTACCAAAACAAAACCAATAATAATTAAATAAATTGTTAATTTGATTGAAAAATTTTTATATCCAAAATAACAAGCTGCAATCAAAGTAAGCCAGGAAATATTACTAATAAAAATCTTAAAAATTATTCCAGCTTTTTTGCTAAAAATTGATTGAGTTTTTATAATTGAGTATGACCAAATAATACCAACTAAAAAGCTAATATACTTAATAATCATTTTATATTTTTGGTTTAAAAACTAAACAAACTCCATTGTTGCAGTATCTTTTACCTGTGGGGTTTGGACCATCTTCGAATATGTGCCCATGATGTCCTCCACATTTTTTACAATGGTACTCAGTTCTTGCATAACCTAGGTGATGATCTGTTTTAGTTTCAAACACTTCTGGTAAAGACTCATAAAATGAAGGCCAACCAGATCCACTTTCATATTTGGTATTTGAATCAAATAATTTTTCTCCACAGTTAGTGCAGTGATAACTTCCTTCTCTTTTTTCATGATTAAGCTCACTAGTACCAGCCATTTCTGTTCCATCTTCAAATAAAACTAGTTTTTGTTCGGCTGTTAAGTTTGGATTAATTTTTTTTGTCATAAACTAAATCAATTTAGCACATGATTGATGTAATATAGAATGTAATTCTACTAATTTATTGAAATCTTTATTATACCCTCCTCCTAAAACACCACAGATTGGTATTCTTTTTGAAGAAAAATTTTCAATTACTAATTCGTCCCTTTGTTTTACTCCTTCATCTGAAACTTTTAATTTACCCAATCGATCATTAAAATGAATATCAACACCTGCTATATAAAAAACAAAGTCAAAGTTTTCATTATTAAGTTCATTTAAATAAAATTTAAGTGTCTTTATATAAGCATCATCTTCTAGATTATCTTCAAGTTCGACATCCAGATCGCTTATTGCTTTTTTTGCAGGATAATTAGTTTTTGAATGCATACTAAAAGTAAAGACATGCCTATTATCTTTAAAAATTTCAGAATTTCCATTTCCTTGATGAACATCTAAATCAACAATCAAAATTCTATTGGCAAACCCTCTATCCAATAAATAATGAGCAGCAACCGCCACATCATTAAAAACACAATAACCAGCACCACCATTGTAATTTGCATGATGGCTGCCTCCAGCAGTGTTGCATGCAACTCCATAATTTAGAGCAAGTTTTGAAGCCAAAACAGTTCCTCCAGTTGCTACTAATGATCTTTGAACAACACTATCTACCAATGGAAAACCAATTTTTTTAATTCCATTTTTATCTAAAGTTTTATTTTTGATATCATTAATATAATTTTCTGAATGAGCTCTATTCAAAGTTTCAAAAGAACAAGCAGTAGGATTATGAAATTTTTTTACTACTTTTTGATTAATTAAGTATTTAGCAAGTTCACCGAATTTATTAATTGGAAACTTGTGATCATCTCCAATCTGTGCAACATAATCTTTGTGATTAACTACAGGTAGCTCCATTATTTTTCAATAACACGAATAGGCTTATCATTTACACAAGCCTCTAAATCTTCAATCATCTGAGTATAAAAAATACTATAATTTTCAGCAGTCACATAACCAATATGAGGAGTAAGTAATGCATTAGGTAAAAATCTTAATTTATTTCCTTCTGGCAAAGGTTCTTTCTCGTAAACATCAATTCCAGCTCCCATAATTACATTGGTTGATAAAGCAATTATCAAATCATCTTCATTTATAATGGGTCCACGTGATGTATTAATTAGAAAAGCTGTCTTCTTCATTTGATCAAACTCTTTAATGGTAATACAATCTTTGTAACGATCTCCACCTTGAACATGGATTGAAATATAATCAGATGTTTTAATTAAATCTTCTTTACTACAAGGCAGTACATTTAAATCTTTACATTTATCTAAATCCAAATTTTCACTCCAAGCCATTACTTGCATACCAAAAGCATTTGCAATTTTTGCAACTTGCGAACCCACTCTACCTAGACCAATTAAGCCGATAATTTTACCTTTTAATTCAAAACCAACAGTAGTCTGCCAGTATCCTTGGTACATATTATCAATTTCAGTTTTTAAATTTTTAGATAAACCTAAAATTAAAGCCCACGTAAGTTCACACGTTGGATTAAAATTAATTTCAGTTCCACAAACTACAATTTTTCTTTTTTTTGCGGCCTCTAAATCAATGGCTTTATTTCTAGAACCACTGGTGATGATATATTTAAGGTCATTCAAATTATCGATTAAATTTTTAGTAATCGGTGTTCTTTCACGCATGATTAATAAGGCTTCAAAATCAGCTAATTGCTCAATTGCATCCGCCTCATCTTCAAAAGGCTCACTAAAAATTTTAAATTCGTATTTTCCAGATAATTTTTTTAGGTCCACAAATTCTTGTGAAACGTTTTGATAATCATCTAATATTGCAACTTTAAGCATTTGTAATTTTTTTGTTTGATAAAAACAAACCTAATATAATTAAAACTGATCCAATGAAATGAAAAAATAAAAATTTTTCATTAAAAAATATCATTGCAAATATTGTACTAAACAATGGGATTAATGATAAAAAAATTCCTGCTCTATTAGCACCTATAATTGAAACTGCACCAGCCCAACAATAATAAGACCCAATACTTGGAAAAATAGCTACATAAATTAGAATTAAAAAAAGGTTGTTATTAATCTCAACAATTTGACCCTGCATCATTTCAAAAATAAAAGCTGGAAATAAAAGAATTAACCCAAAGGAACAAATAATTTGCACAAGCGCTAATAAAGATATTTCAAAATTTCTTTTCTTTAAAAATGCTGAATAAATTCCCCAAGCAGTAATTGCAATTAACATATAAATATCACCTTTATTAAAATTTAAAGTAAGTAAAATATTTAAATCTAATCTTGTTATAATTACTAAAATTCCAATCATAGAAATCAATAATCCAGAAAGTTGAAAGATATTTGTTTTTTCTATTTTAAGCATAAAGCAAACTAAAATTATCATTGCGGGGATTGCAGTATTAAAAAGAGAGGCATTAATTACTTGGGTGTGAGCTAAAGCATTATAAGTAAATGCTGAAAAAACTCCAACACTACTAAAACCTAAAATAAAAAATAAAGTTAAATTTTTAGATATTTCACTTTTTAATTTTATGATCTCTTTATAGGTAAAAGGAAATAATATTAGCCAAACTAAAAGCCATCTTAGAAAAGATAATGTATATGGAGGTATATTTTCAATAAAAGCAAATTTTCCAATCGTGAAATTTCCAGCCCAAAATAATGTTGCAAAAAATAAATAAAAATATGCTTTGAAGTTTTGAGAACGAATAGGATTAGAATTCATCTAACCAAGTTAACAAACTATTAATTTTAAAACACTATAAATATAATATCTTATTATAAGTTTATTATGATTTTTTACTTTATTGATTTTCTACTAAGTGACAATCAAAGTCACCATAATCGTTAAAAAAAACACCATCAAGTTCATTGCTGTTTGCTAAAGAACAATCTAAAGGTTGATCTAGAGATTGAACCACGTGTTCAGTAACATTTTTTCCAGTTTTATGTTTAACTCCTGTGTTAAAAGCACCTGACATTAATGCGTTACCAACGCTTCCTGTTGAAACAAAAGTTAATGTGGGTCCAAGAAAAGCTACGTTTTGAGCACATCCTGTAAGAAGTATTAAAAAAAGAATGGTGCTAATTTTTTTAATCATAATGCTGACTAATATATGGATATTAAATAATAAAAATAAAAATTTTAGTTTTTTGATTAACTTATGTGCTCATTTTGATCTTTTTAATTTCCAATACCGATAATTGTCAAATCATCATCTAAAATATCATTATTTTCTTTAATCCCCTTTTCCAAGG